>TARA_B100001093_G_scaffold510937_1_pt1 | contig 36432 bp, 29 predicted proteins | sample TARA_B100001093 | Tara Oceans TARA_B100001093 (sample SAMEA2623116) | marine metagenome | biome: marine biome (ENVO:00000447); feature: surface water layer (ENVO:00002042); material: "saline water (ENVO:00002010), including plankton (ENVO:xxxxxxxx)" | depth 5 m | reverse complement strand
AGGAGATATTGCATACTTCATTAAAGGACAATGAGCGATAAAAAACCAAAAATTGGTGTCGTTGGTGCTGGACATCTTGGCAGGCATCACATTAAACATCTTTCGCAGCATAACGATGTAGAGCTTGTTGGTGTTTATGATGTAAATACCAATAACCTAAATCATATTTGTAAAGAATATACTACTATACCTTTGAGCTCATTAGAAAAACTTATTAAATCTTGTGACGCTATACATATTGTAACACCAACAGATACTCATTTTAAGATTGCTAAGCTTTGCCTTGAAAACAATAAAGACGTATTAATTGAAAAGCCAATTACCGTAACTGTTAATGAGGCTGATCTATTAATAAAGCTTGCTGAAAAAAACAACAACATCATTCAAGTGGGCCACATTGAAAGATTTAATCCTACTATAAAAAAACTAAAGGATTTGATTCATAGTCCACACTATATAGAAATAGAACGTCTTGCTCCTTTTCAGGCTAGAGGAACAGAGGTGCCAGTTATTTTAGATTTAATGGTTCATGATATCGATATGATTCTAGCCATGGTAAATAGTCCGATTGAAAGCATTAATGCTAGTGGTGCAAAAATGATGAGTAAAACTATTGATCTCGCACATGCGCACATAAAATTCAAAAATGGTGTAGTTGCAAACTTAAAGTCTAGCAGAATTGCACAGAGTTATGTTCGAAAAATTAGAACATACCAGCAAAATCTCTATAGTATCACCGATCTTTTAATACCACAAATTGAATTATATGGTATAAATGATTCTAAGAAGTTTTCGTCATCCTCTGAATCTCAATCCATACAAACAACAGAAGGTAAAAAAACCGTACACTATGAAAAGTTTTTTCCTGATAAACAGGATGCTCTCCTTGAAGAAATAAATGATTTTATAAAAGCTATCAATTCAAGAAGTAGACCTATAGTTGATGGGGAGGCTGGAAAAAACGCTTTGGACATTGCACTTCAAATTGAAAAAAAAATATTTTTAAATGAATAAAGAAAAAATTTTTATTATTGCTGGTGAAGATTCTGGTGATTTACATGGTGCAAAATTAATTGCTTCCATTAAAAAAATAAATCCTACAGCTAGATTTTTTGGGATTGGTGGTAACAGAATGCAAAAAGAGGGTTTACGGCTTTCGGAACATATCAAAAACTTAAATGTCATTGGGATTTTTGAAGTAATAAAACACTATGCTAGAATAAAAAAAATTTTCAACAACACTCTATCTGAAATTAAAAAAATACAGCCTGATAAAGTGATATTGATTGATTATCCAGGCTTCAATTTAAGGTTAGCAAAAAAACTAAAACCTCTAGATATTGATGTAACATATTTTATTTTACCGCAGGTGTGGGCCTGGAAGGAATCTAGAGTAAAAATTCTTAAAGATTGTTGTAATAAACTTATTAGCATTATTCCTTTTGAAAAAACTTGGTTTATGAAAAAAGGTGTGAGGATTCATTACTCTGGTCATCCTCTTGCTGAACTAAGTAATCATAATTTTGATAGACAGCGCTTTTGTAAGAAAAACGGTATACCTGAACAAAATAAAATTATAGTTCTTATGCCTGGAAGCAGATCAATCGAAATTAAACGACATTGGCATATTTTTGAGGATACTCTTATAGATTTAAACAAAAAAAATAACAATTTTTCTTTTTTATTACTTGAGGGTGAAAATGTTTCGATTAATACTGATAAAGATTTAATAAAAATTAATGAAAATCAATATGAAGCAATTGGCGTAGCTGACGCTGCCATCGTCTGCTCGGGTACCGCCACCCTTGAGACAGCTATGCTCAGGTGTCCGATGATTGTTTGTTATAAGCTCTCTAGCTTAACATGGTTTTTTGCTCAAATAATGTCTAAAGTAAAATATCTTTCTTTAACAAACCTTATTGCGGAAGAAAAGGTAGTAGAAGAATTTCTACAAAATGATATGACGTCTCAAAATTTATCTAGTGGGATTATTTCATTATTAAAAACCGAAAATAGAAGTATTATTGTTAAAAAATACAATATGCTAATTAATAAACTTAGAAATGAGAAGAATCCATATGATTCTGCGGCGATCCATATTTATGATTAAATCCTTTTTAAAAACTAAGTTAGTTCATTTTATTATTTTTTTAACATACAGGTTTAATCGCGTTGAAATAGTTGGTGAAAACTATATTAAGAATCTTAATTCATTTATATTGGTCACTTGGCATGGTAAGGTGCTGGGCTTAATGGAACACATGAAACATAAAGAATATTTTGCCCTTGTAAGCCAAAGCCGAGACGGAGACATGATTACAAATATAGCGAAAAAATTTGGGTACAAATTTTTTAGAGGTTCTAGTAACAAAGGCGGCAGTCAAGCTGTAAAGGAAATGAATTCTTTCTTTGAGAAAAACGCTTCAGCTAAGATTATTATAACTCCTGATGGACCAACCGGACCTGAGCACAAAGCCAAGCCGGGCGCTTTTAATTTGTCACAAAATTCTGGAAGGCCTGTCATTCCGGTGATCGTTGATGTTGAAAAAAGTTGGAAATTTAAAAACTGGCATACATTTTATATAAGTAAGCCATTTACAAAGATGCGTGTAGTGTTTGGTGAACCTCTCTACTTTAATAATGATGATAGCGCGAAAACGGGTAATAAAAAAATTGAGGATGCCCTAAGAAAAGTTGATGAGATAGCTAGTAAATATGAATAAGATACACATTACTATGAATTACAGGCTTATAACTTATATACTTTCAGTTTTATTATTTATTTTTCCAATTCATTTGGTATTTATTTTTTTAAAAAACCTTTTGTATGATGCGGGCATCATTAAGCCGAAATCAGTTAGCGCTAAGGTTATAAGTGTTGGCAATATTTCTCTTGGCGGTACAGGAAAAACTCCTACAACCATAGCAATAGCAAATTTTTTAGAAAAAAGGGGGTTTTCGGTTGGTATTGTATCAAGAGGTCATGGAAGAGAGAATCTTTCAAATAGCTTTTTAGTTCACAATCACAGTTGGAGAGAATGCGGAGATGAGGTGATTCTTTTAAAAAACAATGTATCATCAAAAACTCATATTTTTGTATCTAAAGATAAAGTTTATGCTGCAAGAAAATTGGCAGAAATAGGTTGTAGTATAATTTTGCTTGATGATGGATTTCAACATAGAAGAATACACAGAGACGTTGATATTGTTTTACTTGGTCCTAAAAATCACAACAAAAAAAGGCAATTAATTTATCCATATGGTTCCCTAAGAGAGCCCATATGCTCTTTAAAAAGAAGCGATATTATTATATCAACCAAAACAAATTTAATCGAAAATAAAATTGATGTTTTTTCTGATTACACCCTAAGCTTAGATGTTAAGGAAGAGCTTATATCGAAAAACCCAATTAAATATGTTGACGATTTATCTAAATGTACTGATATTATTTCTCTTTGCTCAATTGGGGACCCAGCTAGTTTTGCAAAAACTTTGAAGAATATAGGTATTAAGGTAAATAAGGAGTTGGTATTTCCAGACCATTGGTCATTTTCAGAACGTGATATAGAAAAAATTAATGAAATGTCAAAAATGGAGAAATTAAAAAAAATTGTTTGTACAGAAAAAGATTATGTAAAGCTTTTAGAATTTGAAAATTTATTAACGGTTGATATCTATGCAGTTGTTTTAAAACATGATTTAAATCAAGATATTAAAGAAGATATTTTGAGTCGATTATCGTAAAATTTAGAACATTGACATTAAATTCGTAATAGGCTAAGTTTTTGAACATTTAACACATTAGGAGGATTTAAATGGTAGAATTATTTTTAGAAGGTGGGCCGTTCATGTGGCCTATTTTAATTTTATTGCTTGCTGGGCTTGGTCTTGTAGGAGAAAGAGCTTATTCACTTAATCAGTCAAAAGTTGATTCAGATGGATTTATGGAAGCTCTTAGGGCAGCTTTAAAGTCAGGTGGTGCTAAAAAAGCCACTGGTATTTGCGATGGCCATGACGGTCCTGTTGCAAATATTTGCCAGGCTGGTTTAGCAAAAGTTGGAAAGGGTCCTGAACAAATTGAAAAAGCTATTGAAAATGCTGGTTCTTTAGAAATGGCATTTTTGGAAAAAAATATGGGTTGGTTAACAGCTATTATTGCTATTGCTCCAATGATGGGTTTTACTGGAACGGTTGCCGGAATGATTTTTGCTTTTGACGCAATTGCTGCAGCAAATGATATTTCTCCTGCGGTTGTTGCGGTTGGTATTTCTCAAGCTTTATTAACTACAGCTTTTGGACTAATTGTTGCAATGATTATTCAAATTGCTCAAAACCTTTTCTCTTCAATGATTGATGGAATGGTTTTAGACATGGAAGAAAGATCAATTGAAATCACTGATTTATTAAGAGATTCAAAATAACAAATGGCTCTTAGAGAAAGAAAAGCTCGTGTTGGTGCTATTCCTGAAGGTGGAATGGCAGATATCGCATTCCTTTTACTTGTATTCTTTTTGGTAACCACTACAATAGATATGGATAAAGGCTTGGGCATAATTCTTCCAGCTGAAGGTCAAGAGCTAGAGATTAATAAAAAGAATATTCTTAATTGCTTAATAAGCGCCTCTGGAAATGTACTGCTTGGCGGAGAACCTGTAGCAATGAAAGATTTGAGTAGAAAAGTTAAAGAAGAAATTCGTGCAAATGATAAGCTTATTATTTCAGTTAAAGCTCATGAAAAATCCGAGTATGATGTTTATGTTGAGGTACTAGATCAACTCAAATTAGCAAATGCCACACGAATATCAATTGCGGAGACAGAATAATGAAGTTTAGAAGAAAATCAGCAGTAGAATCAAAAATATCAACATCCTCCATGCCTGATATTATTTTTATGCTTCTTATATTCTTTATGGTCACAACCGTACTTAGAGAATTCTCTGGTTTACCGGTCTCTCTCCCAAGAGCAGAAAGGATTGAAAAACTTGAGTCTAAAAGACATACGTCTGATATTTGGGTTTCTAAAGATGGCTTAATATCTATTGAAGATAAACTATACAACAATAACGATGTACGTCATGTAATGTATGAAAAAAGAGCCTCTAATCCTCAGCTAACTGTTTCATTGAAAGCAGATCAAGCCGCTAGAATGGAAACTATTTCAGATATACACAACGAACTTCGTAAGGCAGATGCTTTAAAACTTAACTATTCAACAAAAGTAAAGGCTCCTAACTAAGAATGGACGAACTTAAAAAATTATTTCAGAGGTTTAGTCCCTTCTCTTTCATAGTTAATTTTTTCTTGAAAAGAGCTAGGCTCGTTGAAAAAACTTTAAAAGAAAAGTACTCTACAGTACTGAGGGTTGGGTTTTTATTTGCTTCATTTGTTCTCTTGGTCGGTTTTTACTCTTTACAACGATTTGAAAATGACATTGAAATTGAAACAGAAAGTCAAATTATTATTGAGAACATTGAAATTCCTGAAACTCAACAATTTGAAACTCCACCTCCCCCTGCGAGACCTTCGGTCCCTGTAGAATCAGAAGATGATGATTTAGCAGACGATTTAACAATTGAAGAAACCGACTTAGATAATTTCGATGCGTGGGATGCACCACCCCCTCCTCCATCTGGACCTCAAGTAAAATTTATTCCATATGACGACCCACCAAGGCCTCTCTTTCCAATACGTCCAATATATCCAGATATTGCACAAGAAGCGGGTATTGAAGGTCAAGTTTTAGTTCAGTGCTTTATTGATAAAACAGGTAAGGTGAAAGAAACAATTATATTAAAAGGTATTCCAAACACTGGGCTGAATGAGGCTGCAGTGGACGCTCTAAGAAAAACAAGATTTCGACCTGCAAAACAACGTGAAACTAAAGTTGGTGTGTGGATTACAATTCCAATAAACTTTACACTTCAAAATTAATTCTCTTTGATGTGAGTGTAATTATTTTTTCCAACATACTTATTATTTTAATAAACAATTCTTTTTGATATACAATATTTCAAATAGTTTTTGGCTTGTTGAAATATAACACCAAAAAAGCGAAAAAATTTTAATGCCCGTTCAAGCACCCTTTTTGTTTGTTTTTTGTTTTATTGTATATTGTGACAAATACAAGGATTATACATACTACCGTTTTTTTTGTTAAAAATAAAATTCTTGATGTCTTCAAGAAATTAAAATTTTGACTTAATAAACTCCCTATTAAGCCTTGCTATATTCTTCTGTCCAATTTCTTTTGGGCATTCTGCTGAACATGCTCCAGTATTTGTACATGCACCAAAACCTTCATCGTCCATTGTGGCTACCATATTAATCACTCTTTCTTTTCCTTCTTTTCCTTGTGGTAACAGAGAGAGATGGGAAACTTTTGCTGATGTAAATAACATAGCCGATGAATTTTTACATGCAGCTACACAGGCTCCACAACCTATACACGCTGAAGCTAAAAACGCTTCATCAGCATTTTCTTTAGCAATTGGTAGCGTATTTGCTTCAGGTGCACCGCCAGTATCTACTGCTACATAACCGCCTGAAGATATTATTCTATCAAAAGACTTTCGGTCAACAGACAAATCTTTTATTATTGGAAAAGATTCTGCTCTAAAAGGCTCTAACAGAATATTATCTTCATTATTAAAAGCTCTCATATGTAGTTGACAAACTGTTGTTGCTTTTTGTGGTCCGTGCGGCCTTCCATTAATCATAAATCCGCAGGATCCACATATTCCCTCTCTACAGTCGTGGTCAAAAGCAACAGGGTCTTTTTTTTCTTTAACTAGCTTGATATTTAGTATATCTAGCATTTCAAGAAACGAAATGTTGGGATCAATGTTTTCAAGCCTATATGAGCGCAACTCACCCTCTGGATTTCCTGATTGTTGTCTCCATATTTTAAGATTAATATTCATTTATAACTTCGCGTTTTGAGCTTAACATTTTGATATTTCAACTCTTCTTTATAAAGTTTTGGACTTTCTGTTTCAGAATAATCCCAGGCAGATACATATTTAAAGTCTTTATCATTTCTTTCTGCTTCATTTTCTTCTGTTTGATACTCTTCTCTAAAGTGTGCACCACAAGACTCATTTCTATCTAATGCATCGTATGCCATAAGTTCTGCAAGCTCTATAAAATCTTTAATCCTAAGTGCTTTTTCTAATTCTTGGTTGACATCTTTATCGTTGCCAGGAATGGATATTTGTTTCCAAAATTTCTCTTTTACTTTTGGAATTTCTTTAAGTGCATCTCTAAGACCACTTTCACTTCTTGCCATACCAACCTTATCCCACACTATTTTACCCAATTCTCTATGCACCTCATCAACCGCTAAATCACCCTCAACATTCATCAGCTTTGAAATTTCATCTTCTGTTTTTTTCTTTGCTTCAACAAATTCTTTCATATCTGTTATATCTTTTTCTAGTGGTTTTTCTTGAGCTAAAAAATCCATTGCTGTGTGAGGGACTACAAAATATCCATCTGCAAGTCCTTGCATTAAGGCGCTTGCTCCAAGTCTATTGGCTCCATGATCAGAAAAATTACTTTCTCCTATAGAAAAGAGCCCGTTGACTGTAGTCATTAAATTATAATCGACCCACAGACCTCCCATTGTATAATGAACTGCTGGATATATCTTCATTGGTGTTTTATATGGGTTTTCATCCGTTATATTTTGATACATATCAAACAGATTTCCGTATTTTTCTCTAATAAAATCCTCTCCTTTTTCATCAATTGCTTTCTGAAAATCTAAATATACCGCGTATCCGGTTGGACCAACTCCCCTTCCTTCATCGCACACCTCTTTAGCTCTTCTACTTGCAACATCTCTTGGAACAAGGTTTCCAAAAGCGGGATAAATTCTCTCTAAATAATAATCTCTTTCTTCTTCTGGTATGTCTGTAGCTTTTCGATTATCTTTTTCCTTTTTTGGAACCCAAACCCGCCCATCATTTCTTAGACTCTCACTCATAAGTGTTAACTTAGACTGAAAATCATTTTTAACAGGAATACAAGTAGGGTGAATTTGGGTAAAGCTTGGGTTTGCAAAAAGAGCTCCCTTTCTATGTGCTCTCCAGTTTGCAGTAACATTACTTGCCATTGCGTTGGTTGATAAATAGTATACATTCGAGTATCCACCTGTTGCTAGAATTACAATGTCTGCACTGTGAGATGCAATTTCGCCGGTAATAAGGTTTCTTGTTATAATTCCTTTAGCTTTTCCATTAACTAGAACTACATCTAGCATGTCGTGTCTGGGATAAAATTTTACTTTCTTATTTTCCATTTGTCTGCTTAACGCAGAATATGCTCCCAGCAAGAGTTGTTGACCCGTTTGCCCTCTTGCATAGAAAGTTCTCGAGACTTGTACTCCTCCAAAAGAACGGTTATCGAGCAAGCCTCCGTATTCTCTAGCAAAGGGCACTCCCTGTGCTACGCATTGATCAATAATATTTTTACTTATTTCTGCCAACCTATAAACATTTTCTTCTCTTGATCTAAAGTCTCCCCCTTTGATTGTGTCATAAAAAAGTCTCATTACACTATCGCCGTCTCCCTTGTAATTTTTGGCTGCATTAATTCCTCCTTGCGCAGCTATACTGTGCGCTCTTCTTGGAGACTCGTGGAAAGAAAATGCATGTACATTAAATCCTTTTTCTGCCATAGTTGCTGATGCTGATGCTCCTGCCAGGCCTGTTCCAATCACTATCACTTTATATTTATTTGCTTCTTCGGGAGAAAGCGTTTTCAGTGTTTTTTTATAGTCTTCCCACTTCGTGTATAGATCTCCCTCTGGAGCCTTAGAAAATAAATTAAAATCTGTCATATTATCCTCACTATAAATCCAAACCACACTGGAATCGATATAAATCCTAGTGGTATCCAAAACCAAAAAATTGCAGCTACATTATTATATGTCTTTTCATATTTAGTTCCAACAATGCCCAGCGTTTGACCTGCTGAGGCAATACCGTGTTTTAAATGGTATCCCAATAAAGCAATAGCTATAATATAGAAAATTGAAACAAGGGGGCTCCCAAACCCAACAGAACTTTCAGTGACAACATAATAATAACTCATTCCCCTTAGGTCAAAATTAAATTTATACCAAAAAGTTGACCAGTGTGTTGCTAAAAAAATAAAAACGATGCTTCCTGTAAATGCTGCATACCTCGCTGCTCCCGGTGTATTTTCTTTGCTATATGAACTAATAACCTTTTTTGCTTTTCTATTTTTAAGCCATAGCAAAATACCGCTATATGCATGACTGAAAACAAAAAGAACTAAAAAAAATTCAGCAATTCTTATTAAAAAACCAAGCTTGTGTAGCTTTTCTACATACCCATTAAAGGCGGCTTCTCCAACGAAAAGAAAAAGGTTTCCAAATAAATGAAATGCCATAAAAAGAGATAAGGATAGGCCGGTAATGGCCATCAAAATCTTTCTTCCCACGGACGATGTTAATAGTTTTATTATAGACATGATTTGGTGATGTTTATTTTAAAACGCAATTACATAAATATAAAGACAAATTGCTTTTTTAGGCTCTCTTTTGCTAGTCGTTTTTTGGTTCAACGTCTAAAATTTAAATTCATTTAGTTTTGGAACCTGTTTTTTTACCTCTTCTAAACTACCTTTGTATGTTTTTTTATTAAAGACCACCACCCACTCTCCAGAAGGAGTTCCGTCTTCAAAAGATCCTTTAATTGTTGGATTTTGTCTTGGTGCCACATAACTCCATTGACCATTTTTTAAGTTATTTTTGTAGGCTCCTTTTCCAAAAAATCTTGATCCGAAATCTATGTCTGACCCTTCTGTCCATTCACCTTCTTTAATATCAGCTACAAACGCTCCCTCTCCAATTCTTCTTCCGTTTTTAGCAAACAAAGACCACATGCCTTCTTTTTTACCAAACTGATATGATCCGCTCTGCGATTTTTCTAAAGAACCTTCTTTCTCAGTATAATACTCTTCCCAGTCCCCTGTTTTTATACCTTCTTTAAACTTACCCTTTCCTCTAATTTCCGCAAAAGGTGAGAGGTTGTGAAACTCGCCATCTAAAATACCATTATTATAATTTTCTTGCCAACCCTTGTCTTCTCCTTCTTTAAACCAAACCCACTTTCCGATTTTCTTATCTTGGTTATATTCTCCTTCACTAACTAATATCTCTTGTGCATCCCAGCTTTTCCACAACCCTTGCCTTTGCCAGTTTTTATAGTCTCCCGCTCTTATAACAACCAACGTGTTTGGATCCCACTCTCTCCATCTACCTGCGCCGTTTTCAAAAACTATTTCACCTGTTTTTCTAAGCCTGTTTTCTTTATCTCTACTCCACTGCGTCCATGTTCCAGTTGGTTTGCCGTTTTCATATTTTATATACTCTAATCGCTTGTTATTATCCATTGCTCCTGGAAAAACATAAGTAATCTGCTCTCCTTCAGGCACTCCCTTAATGTAGTTTGCTTTTCTTCTTGTACCATTCTTATAATCAATTTCAATCCAAGCACCATCTTTTATTCCTTTTTTGTATGCTCCTAATTTTTCGCCATACTTATCTAGAACATCTCCTGAAAAAAGTTTACCTGTTTCTGCTGCGTAAGCCAGGTTGTCTTGGCCAATTTTAATTTCATCCTCATAAATTTCTCCCGAACATGAAACAAATAAGATTGTAATAAATAATATAAATGTTTTTTTCACTGTCTCTCCTTAAGTTAGTTTGAGCCGTAAAGGTTATTTTTGTAAATCAATTAAATGTATTCATAATGAACAATAAACAAAAAATATATTTTTTCTCTCAACTTCAGACAGATGGTGACCAGCATATGGTCGATATACTTGGCGGTAAAGGTGCAAACATTGCTGAGATGTGTAAGCTGGGTCTTCCCGTTCCTCCAGGATTTACACTAGCTACGTCTCTTTGTTCAGATTATTTGAAGAAGGGTGCACTTACTGTTGCCCTAAAAAGAAATATTAAATCAAATATTTCAAAAACTGAAAAAATGCTTGATAAATCTTTTGGTGGTGAGGACCCGTTGCTTTTTTCTGTAAGATCTGGTGCGCCTGTTTCAATGCCCGGAATGATGGAAACAATTTTAAATATTGGTCTTACTTCTAAAACAATACCATACATGATTCAAAAGTCTGGAAACAGGCGTTTTGTATATGATAGCTATAGAAGGTTAATTATGATGTACTCCGACGTTGTTATGGAAAAGGCCCTGGGCTTAAACAAAAAAAAGTATTTAATCAGGGATAAAATGGAAGACCTGTTAAAAAAAACAAAAAAGGAAAAAGGTTATAAAAATGATTCGTTTATGAATTCAAAGGATTGGGAAGCTATAGCAAACAAGTATTTGTCTCTAGTTGAAAAAACCTTTGGCATTCCTTTTCCTGACAACCATTATGATCAGCTCTATGGTGCCGTTGAGGCTGTTTTTGCTAGCTGGAACGGTAAAAGAGCTAAAGAATATAGGCAATTTGAAAAAATCTCTTCTACTATGGGAACCGCGGTTAATATTCAGGCTATGGTTTTTGGGAACCAAGGTCAAAATTGTGGAACTGGTGTTGCCTTTACAAGAAACCCCTCAACCGGAGACAATGTATTCTTTGGAGAGTGGCTTCCCAACGCTCAAGGGGAAGATGTTGTTGCTGGCATAAGAACTCCGCACCCCATTGTTGATGAAAAAAATTCTAGAAACTCTCTATCTGTTGCAATGCCAGACGCATACAAAGAATTAGAAAGTGTTAGAAAAAAACTTGAACGACACTATGACGACATGCAAGATATTGAATTTACAATTCAAGATAAAAAGCTTTGGATGCTTCAAACAAGAAGGGGTAAAAGAACAGGTATTGCAGCCATTAAAATTGCTACTGATATGGTTGAAGAAAAACTTATTTCAAAAAAAGAAGCTGTGCGTCGAGTAAAGCCTTTACAAATCTATGAAAGCCTGTTGAAGAATATTGAACCTTCAGATATGGCAAAAAATCCTCCTGTTGGATCTGGTCTTCCCGCAGGCCCTGGAGCATCTTTTGGTTCTGTGGTGTTCTCGGCTGAAAAAGCAGAAGTGCTTGGTAAAAAGGGGGGGAAAATTATTTTGGTTAGAGAAGAAACCTCTCCTGAAGATATACATGGTATGCACTATGCGGAAGGTATTCTTACAAGTAGGGGCGGATTGACTAGTCATGCTGCTCTCGTTGCAAGAGGTTGGGGCAAGAGCTGTGTTGTTGGTTGCCAAGCCCTTACAATTGACAAAAAGGGACGTTTTGCTAAACTGGGGGAGGAAAAAATAAAAGAAGGGGATTCTATAACTCTGAATGGCTCTACGGGAGAAATCTTTCTAGGTGAGTTAAAATTATTTCAAAATCCTATAAGCTCTTCAGGCCCCTTAAATGAACTTCTGTCATGGGCTGACAAAATTAGAAAATTAAAAATTAGAACAAACGCTGACACCCCAGAAGACTGCAAAAAAGCTTTAGCCTTTGGAGCGGAAGGTGTAGGTCTTTGCAGAACCGAACATATGTTTTTTGATGAAAAACGCGTACACGATTTTAGAAAAATGATTTTATCTGGATCAGAAAAAGAAAGGTTATCTCATTTAAAAAAACTTCTTCCTTATCAAACGAAAGACTTCTTAGGCATACTAAAAACAATGGATAATTTACCCGTTACTGTTAGGCTTCTCGATCCGCCGTTGCACGAATTTATAAACATTAATCAAAAAGAGTTGGGAGAGCTTGCTGTAGATTTAGGACTTTCTGCTGTTGAAGTAGAAGAAAGAGTTGATGCTTTAAAAGAATCTAATCCTATGCTTGGCCATCGCGGCTGTAGGTTAGGAATTTCATTTCCTGAAATTACCGCAATGCAAGCAAGGGCTATTTTAGAGGCATCTTTTAAACTTAAAAAGCAGGGAAAGTCTCCTCGTGTCGAAATAATGATTCCTCTTGTATCACATTTAAATGAATTTATAAGTCAAAAGGATATTGTTTTGGCTGTTTATGAAGAACTAAAAGCCAAGCATAACACAGCGCTAACCTTTAAAGTTGGTACAATGATAGAAATACCGCGCGCCTGTCTTATAGCTGGAAGCATTGCAAAAAGTGCAGACTTTTTTAGCTTTGGAACAAATGACTTAACTCAAACTACCTTTGGGTTTAGTAGAGACGATACTGGTTCATTTTTCCCCCATTATTTCGAAAAAAATATAATTAAAATAGACCCGTTTGAACAAATTGATCGGGAAGGTGTTGGAAAGCTTATGTCTCTTGCTGTCGGCGATGCTAAAGCTGCAAAGAACAAAATTTCTATTGGTATCTGTGGAGAGCACGGCGGAGAACCAAACAGTATAGCATTTTGTAAAACATTGGGACTTGACTATGTTAGTTGTTCTCCTTATCGTATTCCTATTGCTCGCTTAGCCGCAGCACAGGTTGAATTATGAATAAAAAATTTCAAATAATTATTTTTGGCGCCTCCGGTTTTACAGGTGAGCTTTGTGCTAGATATCTATCTGAAAATTATTCGGATGTTTCCTTTGCTATTGCGGGTAGAAACAAAGAAAAGCTTGAACAAATCAAAAGTAAAAATAATTTATCTTGTCCAATAATTGTTGCAGACTCTTTTGATAGATCCTCATTAAACGAGATGTGCAAAAAGGCAGGTGTCATACTAACTACTGCTGGCCCTTACCACAAATACGGGTCTCTCTTGCTTGGCGCTTGCGTTGAGAACGGTTGTCATTATGTTGATATTACGGGTGAAAGTTTTTGGGTGAAGGAGCAAATTGAAAAACACCACGCTGAAGCGGAGGCAAAAAATCTTAGAATAATTAATGCTTGTGGCTTTGATTCAATTCCATCTGATATAGGCGTATTTTTTGCTGTCAACAGCGTAAAGGGTGAGGTTTTAAGCGTTCAAGGTTTTCACTCTTGGAAAGGCGAGGCTTCGGGAGGAACCATTGAAACAATGTTTTCTTCTGCAGACGCAAAACCTGTTAAGGGTGGAATGGGTAAGTTTTCGCTCAACCCAAAGAACTCTGTTTCAGAAGAACAAAAAAAGAATACAAATGATAAAATAAAAATACATCAAGTTAAGCAGTTAGGGGGGTACACCGGCCCATTTGTTATGGCACTGCCTAACACTCGCGTTGTTAGACGCTCCGCTGCTCTTTCCAAAAAAAGTGGAAAATATTATGGTGAAAGCTTTGTATATCACGAGGGTGCTTTCTATTCTCGCCCCGGTCCTGCTTGGAAAGTCTCAATAATGACCGTACTCCTTGGAGCTTTTATATTTTCTCCTTTAAGAAAGTTTATAAGACCACTTTTTAGAAAGCCTGGGCAAGGACCTTCACAAAAAGCAATGGACGCTGGGTTTTTTAAAAGCAAGTTTTTAGTTGAATCACATGAAGGTTTTAGTGCTTTTGAAATGGGGGCGAGCGGTGATCCGGGGTATAAAATGACCTCTAGAATGGCTGTCGAAAGCGCGCTTTGTTTAGCAATAGAAGATCCTGAAACTTTACCTGGGGGCAAATTTTTTGGTGGGCTACTAACACCATCTATTGGTTTGGGAAACGTTCTTATTAAAAGGTTGAAAAATATTGGTGTTACCTTTAAAAAAATTAAAACTGCTGGCTAAAGCCAAAAAATTGTTATTCCAGGATTTCTATTATTAAAGTCTCTATCTTTTTTATTTGACAGTACAGACCTCATATCAACTGCGCTTTTATTAAATGCGTCATAGTTTTCTCCAGGAATTACAGCAGTAAACCGCCCATCTTGATCTTTTGCCCAAGCCCTTACTTTTTCTGCAACTCTACCAGACCCTAGCCCGTGGACAACCTTCACTGCAATAACTTTTGGGTCACTCTTTGCCGTGCTTATTGCTGTTTCTAGTAAGATTAGTGCTTCCTCAGACGACTGACCGGCGTGTGCTATATCAACTTTTTTAATCATAATATAAATTAATTATAAAACTGTTACCCCTAACAATGTTTTATAAAAATTCCTATATTATTTGCATGCAACACATATATAACACCTTCAGAGCTCAACAGAAAAACCGCACTTCTTTGGCGCTAACGAGCCACAAAAAAAGGGAGACAAAAATTCGGAACTTATTAAACAATTTTTTAGAGATGGAGCACGAGGTGCTTAATGCTCTATCAAAAGATTTAGGTAAAAGTAAAACAGAGGTGTATTTGGCTGAAATTCTCGGGGTGAAAACTGAGGCTCTTTTTGCAATTAAAAACCTTAAAAAATGGATGAAGAAAAAGAGGGTTCCAACTCCTGCAGCTATTTCTTTTACAAAAAGCTGGGTCAAACCTGAACCAAAAGGTTCTGTTTTAATTATATCTCCCTGGAACTACCCCATTATGCTATGCCTAAACCCCTTGATTGCAGCGATTGCTGCAGGAAACACAGCAATTATTAAGCCCTCAGAGCTTACACCCGAGTCTGGTAAGGTTGTTCAAGAGTTAATAAAAAAAACTTTTAATGAAAACGAGGTCTCCGTGATTTTGGGCGAGAAAAGCGTAGCAGAAAAATTACTTTCCCTTCCCTTTAACCATATCTTGTTTACGGGCAGCCCTGAAATTGGAAAGATTGTTATGCGCGCTGCGGCCAAACACTTGTCTGGTGTTACTCTTGAGTTGGGTGGAAAGTCTCCTACCATCATTGACAGCACTGCAAACATAAAAGAAGCTGCGTGGAAAATAGCCTTTTTCAAGTATGCTAACGCAGGCCAAACCTGTACTGCTCCTGATTATATTTTATGCGAAGAATCGGTTCACGAGAAACTTGTTGAAGAGCTAGATAAAAATATTACTAATTTTTTTGGTGGAAATCTTGTGGGGGGCTCTAAAGACTATTGTGCTATAGCTAACGAGTTTCACTTTGCTAGGCTTGATAAACTGCTTGAAGAGTCTAAAAAAGGTGGGGCCATTATTGCCTGTGGTGGCCATAAAAATAAAAAGTCTCTTTATTTGTCGCCAACAGTTCTAACTGGGGTCCAGCCTGACAACCCAATAATGAAGGAAGAAATATTTGGTCCTCTATTGCCCATTGTTAAAGTTAAGAGCGTTGATGAAGCTATTAGTTATATTAACGAAAAACCTAAACCCTTGGCTCTTTATTTATTCAGTAAAAACAAAACGAACTGCAATCTAGTTTTAAACTCAACGTCCAGCGGTGGTTTAGTAATAAATGACTGCGTCTTACATCACACAAACCCAAACCTACCTTTTGGCGGAATTAACAACAGCGGCGTTGGTAGCTATCACGGGAAGTTTGGTTTTGATGCTTTCTCACACCAAAAAGCTGTTATGCAAAGCAGTGGTTATTCTCCTTTTAAGCTTATGTTGCCGCCATACACAGAAACAAAGGCTCGTTTGGCTAGTTTAATAAAAAAATTCTTCTAGATATTTCGTTTCTAAGATCAATTATAACGTTTGCGTATTTATCGGATCTGTTATAAGTACGAATCCCCCTCCAAGCTTTTGATTTATGAGAAAAATTAAAGTCATTTTTTGGGTATCCATTTTCAACCAAATAGTATGCAATACTACCCAAGACATCTTCCCAACCATATGGGTTTTTCTGACCGTCTTTGTTATAATCTATTGAAAGCCTGTTAAAACTTGACGGTATAAACTGACCATAGCCAAATGCGCCTGCATATGATCCTCCCAAGCTGAAAGGGTCTATGTTGTTCTGGCTACAATAAATGAGGAGCTCTGCTATCTCTTTAGTTGCCCACTTAGATCTTTTTGGCATATTTATGGCTTGAGTGTATAAAGAATTAATAACTGAAAACTCTTTTGTTTTTTTGCCATAGTTTGTCTCTACACCAACTATCGCCACAATAACTAGCGGGTCTATTTCAAACTCGCTTGTAATTTTTGCTAGAAGATTTTTGTGTTCATTGTAAAAACTTACTCCTCCGGCTATGCGCTCTTCATTTATAAATATTTTTCTGTATTCTTGGTATGTTTTTATCTTTTCTGGTTTTTTTTTAAACCTTTTTATTACAACCTTCTTCTCTTGGAGCCTTTGATCGTTAAACACGCGGACTATATACTCTTTTGTTGGTTCTTTAAAGATTTCTGATTGTGATATAACCGCTTTAAGAATCTTTTCTTTTTCGCTAGCAAACAAAAAAGAAATACAAAAAACAATGCTTAGTTTCTTGATATGGTTTATTTTCATTTTAATGCATCCTTTGTTTAAAAATAAATATGTTCTGCTCTTTATTGCGCTTCTCGCTGTAAGTTCTTCGGCTTGGGTTGTTCGTTTTTTACCAGATCTTTCTTCAACCACAATAGCTTTTTGGAGAATGTTTTTGGCTAGTGCCATGGCTTTCATAATATCTTACAAAACTTTCTTTACTTTTGTTCCAAATAAAAGAATTTTGGTTGCTGGTATATTTTTAGGTGCCCACTTTGCGCTTTTTTTTCGAAGTGTTCAACTTACGTCTATTGCTGAAGCGGCTCTTCTAGGAACCATCTCTCCTGTGTTTACTGAAATCTATTCTATTCTTTTTCAAAAAAAATCTTTTTCCCCCAAGGTGTCTCTTGGGTTGTTTCTTGCACTCTTTGGCGCACTTATTCTTATAAGCCAGAGCAGTTTTAGCTCCACAAGCAGCCTTGGCAATATTCTTGCTGTTTTCTGTTCGGTTGCCATGGCTGCTGTTTTACTGATAGGTAAAGAGGTAAGAAAGAGCGTCGGTTTGTTAGAGTACTCTAGGTGGATTTTTCTTTATGCTTCTATTTGTTTGTTTTTCATTTCTCTTTTTCAAGGCGTTTCTGTTTTAAAATTTGATCCAGAAAGCTTTGTCTGGTTTCTTTTTCTTGCTGCGGTTCCTACAATGGTTGGTCACAATATTTTTTACTTCTTAGTTAAGTCTCTTAGCGCTACTACTGTTGCGGCTGTTCCGTTGGGTGAGCCTTTAATTTCTTCTGTTGGTGCTTTTTTCTTATTTGGGGAGCCTGTTGGGCTTCTTGTTTTTTTGGGGGGTATTATAACCCTGCTTGGCGTTTTTTTTGTTATAAGGTATGGTGACTAACTATTTACCTGATCCGACAGTCGTTCTTTTTTTTGAATTGATTCTCTTTTTTGTTGGTCTAGCTCCATCTTTCGTAGCCTAATTGCTTTTGGAGTAATTTCTACTAGCTCATCTTCTGATATAAACTCAAGCGACTGATCCAGTGAGAGGTTTCTTGGGGGCCTTACTGTTACAGTGTTGTCCGATCCAGAACTCCTCATATTAGATAGTTTTTTTTCTCGAGTAATGTTTAAAGCTAGATCGTTTGTTTTGTTTCTCTCTCCAACAACCATACCGTTATATACCTCGGTTCCTATTTCGACAAAAAATTCTCCCCTATCTGCCATATTAACACATGCATATGTTGTCACTTTTCCTGGTCTGTCTGCAATTAGCGCACCAGTATTCCTTTGTGGGATTCTTCCAAACCAGGGTTGATAACCTTCAAACATTTTGTTCATAATTCCAGCGCCTTTTGTATCTGTTATAAACTGGCTTCTAAAACCAATTAAACCTCTTGAGGGAATTAAAAATTCTAGAGACACTCTTCCAAATCCGTGGTTTTGCAGATTTGTCATTCTTCCTTTTCTTTCAGAAAGTTTTTCTGTAACCACCCCAACTCTTTCTTCTGGTACATCTAAAAATACTTTTTCCATCGGTTCAAGCGTTTGACCGTTTTCTTCTTTTGTAATAACCTTTGGCTTGGAAACCATAAACTCGTAACCCTCTCTTCTCATTGTTTCAATTAAGACGGCCATTTGTAACTCTCCTCTTCCTCTAACTTCATAGGCGTCTGCTCTGTCTGTTTTTAAAACCTCAAGAGACACATTACTTAAAACCTCTTGCTCCAATCTGTCGTTTATGTGTCTTGTAGTCAAATATTTTCCTTCTGTTCCGGCGAATGGTCCACTGTTTACATAAAACAGCATGGATACCGTCGGCTCATCTACCTCTATTCTTGGCAGTGGATCGGGGTTTTCGCAGGCAGAAACTGTGTCTCCTATCGAAATGTTTTCAATTCCTGCTGTTGCTATAATGTCTCCAGCTTCTAGCTTTTCTACCTTTATTTTTTTTAACCCCTTGAAGGTATAAAGCGCGGAAAATTTCACATTCTTTGTTGTTTTAGTTTCTCCGCACAGAGCATAGTTTTTATTCATTTCAAGCTCACCGTTATTAAGTCTTCCAATTGCTATCTGGCCTACATATGGATCATAGTCTAGGTTTGTAATTAAGAATTGTGGTGTTGTGGCATCATCTGCAATTGGCCCTGGAATATTTTGTAATATTGCAGAAAATAGTGGGTCTAGGTTTTTTGAACTTCCCCCCTGTTCTGTGTTAGCTACACCCTCTTTGGCGTTAGTATATAATATTGGAAACTCTATTTGTTCTTCGGTTGCTCCCAAATCTATAAACAGGTCATACACCTCATTTACCACCTCTTTGATTCGTGCATCCGGCCTATCGATCTTGTTAATAACTAAGATTATTGGGATGTCTTTATCGAGAGCTTTTTTTAAAACAAACCTTGTTTGGGGTAGGGGGCCTTCGCTTGCGTCTACCAGCAGAAGCGCTCCATCTACAAGATTTAAACTCCTTTCAACCTCTCCGCCAAAGTCTGCGTGCCCAGGAGTGTCCATAATATTTATTTTAATTTCTTTATAATAAACAGCTGTGTTTTTTGCTGTAATTGTAATTCCTCTCTCTTTTTCGATATCCATCGAATCCATAACCCTGTCTTCTATCTCTTGGTGGGCCTTAAAGGTTCCGCTCTGTTGTAACATTCCGTCTACAAGGGTGGTTTTTCCGTGATCAACGTGAGCTATAATAGCAATGTTTCTGAATTTTTCTTTTCTCATTTTTTTTCTTTTGTAGTTTGGTGTGAATATAAACCAAAAAGAACCTGTTTCTCAGAATTATTGTGGAAAAGACTAAACGGCCATTGGGGCCTTAATGCTTTCCATTGGATCATAGTTAATAAGCTTGTAGTCTTTTGTGGTAGACTTCAAAACCTCTTCAATTGAATTAAATTTGGGAATTTGAAGGGTTGGGGGCTGCATGGGTTTTCGATGGATCTGCTCACTTACCTGTTCAAAGTGGTTGTTATATATGTGACAGTCGCCCCCTGTCCATATAAAATCACCAGGCTTTAAGTTAAGAATTTCAGAAAAAATGCACACCAAAAGACTATAAGAAGCAATGTTAAAGGGAACGCCTAAAAACATGTCTGCGCTCCTTTGGTAAAGCTGACAACTCAGCTCGTTGTCTTGAATGTGAAACTGAAACATTGTATGACATGGGGGTAGGGCCATTTTATCAATTTTGTTTACATTCCACGCGCTAACAATGTGTCTTCTGCTGTTTGGGTTGTTTTTGAGGTCAGAGATTATTTTTTTTATCTGATCTTCTCCTCCAACATCTTTACCCCAAGACCTCCACTGTTTTCCATAAACAGGTCCTAGCTCTTTTTGAGTTTCGTTGTTTGTGTACCCCAACTCTACTCCTTGTTTGTTTGCGTTGGCCGTCCAAATAGTTCTTTTATCAACTATCTCTTTCCTTGATTTTCCAAAATGTATTTCTGCCAACCTTCTTTCATCTGTACTCCCCTCTAAAAACCAAAGCAGTTCACTTACAACACTTTTCCAGGCTAGTTTTTTAGTTGTCACAGCAGGAAAGCTGTTTCTAAGGTCAAAGCGCATTTGGTACCCGAAAACACCCTTTGTTCCTACGCCAGTTCTGTCGTCTCTTTGTTTACCTTTGACAAGAATATGTTCAAGTGCTTTAATATATTGTTTCATTTAATTTTTTTCCAAATTTGAAATTCAACACTGTCATGCTTTTCAAACCAATCTTTCTTAAAGAGACCTTCTATGTCCTCTAAAGATAAAAACCCGTCACAGTCATAAGCTCCTGGTATTTTGCTTAAATAAAACTCTTCGACTGATTCTAGTGTTTGTTCAATTATGTTGGGTCCACCAATAACCCAAATGGTTTTACTGGGATATTCTTCTTTAAGGGCCTTAAGCTCACCATTAAGGTTTCCACAAATATATTTGTCTGCTCCGGGAAACTCAACCTTCCTTGATGTCGCTAGAACGTTTATTCTGTTTGGCAGTGGCCAGGGCATCAGCGGGTCAACCCACGTTTTTGACCCCATTACAACCACATTGTTTGTGGTGTTTTTTTTAAACCAACCAAGGTCTTTTTTGTTTTTTGGCCAGGGTATTGTTCCATCCTTGCTTACGCCCCCGTTATTATCACAGGCTAAAATTGCTTTAATCATTTTACTGTTCGCCTAGAGGGTCTCCGCTTTGGTCTATTGATCCAGCTGCGACCTTGTATAAAAGTTCAAGCTTAATGTGTTTTTTGATGGCCTCATTAACCTCTTCAAGAGTTATGTTCTCTATTTTGTTTGCATATTCATCAAGGTATTTTATCCCTTCCTTGTTTATTATAGAAGATAAGATTGCTCTAGAAATTCCAGAGGTTGTATCATAACCAACCTGTGTGGAGCCAACTATTGTCGACTTCATATTTAAAAGCTCTTCTTTTGTTATTCCAGAATTAACCCATTTGGCTATAACCCCCTCCATTGAGGTTTCTCCTTTTTTCAAAAGGTCTGGAGAATATGTTCCATAAGCAATCCACGCTCCGGGGCTTTTATTGGTTGTTCCCGTTATAGAAGAGTATACCCCATAAGTCAGCCCATCTTCAACTCTCACCTTTCTCATTAGCCTTGCCGTAAAAGATCCTCCGAGAGCCCTTGTTCCTAAAGATAGGGGTAGAAACTCTGGGCTATCTTCGTTTATATCAAGAGCTATTCCATACAGAAGGTCGCTACTGGTCTTATCTTTCATTGATATATAGTTTATTTTTTGTGTTGGTGTTCCCGTTCTAATTTCAGGCATTTCAGTCAAAGGCGACATTTTCCACCCCTCAAACTCTTTGTTTATTGTTTTTGACAGGCTTTCGTGAGAAACGTCTCCAACAGCCACTATAACCATTGACCCTCTTCCGTAGTTCTTTTTGTGGAAGTCTTTTAGGTCTTCAACGTCAATTTTGCCTAATTCTTTTATTGCTTCTTCTGGGTCTGTTGGTGTGTTTTGATGCTCTTCTCCATAGACGCCCAATAAAAAGTCATTAAAAGCGTTGTTCCATGTGCTGTCTTTTGCTCTTTTAAGGCTAGCTTCTCTTCTTTTTTTAACCTTTTTAAATTCTTCTTCGTTAAAAGAGGGTGACTGAAGCTGTTTGGCCATCAAACCAACTACCGTGTCTGTGTCCTTTGATAAAAACTTAGCTGAAAAAGAAACTCTTGAGGGGCCCGAACCAAAGCCAAGCCTCGCACCAACACTTTCAAGTTCATCGCTAATTTGAAACTTTGTTTTGTTGGTTGTTCCTTGGTCTAACATTGAAACCACAAGAGATGGTACTTGCTGTTTTTGTTCAGCATAATTATATCCTCCCAACATGCTTCCATTTAAAGTGACAACCCCTTTTCCTCTTTTTAGAGTATATAAGAAGACCCCTTTTGTTGGCTCTGAAAACTCTACACCTTTTTGAAAAAAACCATTTTCTTCTTTTAAGTCTTCTTCGTTTTTAAGATGATAGGGCCCGTTGTGATGTCTGTGTGCTCTTGCGCCCTCCGACCCCCCGACTCCTGCCGAACCCTCTGGTATAAAATATCCCACAGTGCTTTTTTGTTTTAATAAATATTTGTTTGCAACCCTTTTAATGTCCTCTAGAGTAACTTTTTCTATTTTTTCTCCATAGCTCGTATAAAGCGTCCAATCGCCGCCAGCTATTGCCTCGTTGAGCCCGCTTGCAATTGCATATGATCCGTCTTGGGAAAAAAGCCTTGATGTTATTAGTTTGGTTTTTGCTTTCTGTAGTTCTTTTTCTTTAACGCCGTTGTTTTTAACCTTTTCTAGCTCTTTTATTATAAGCTCTTCAACCTTTTCGTGTTTAGTCCCCGGAGTTAGGCTTGCATATATTTCAAAAAGACCTTCATATTTAAACTTGCTTGGAGATGCAGACATAGATGTTACAAGGCCCTTGTCGGTAATTTGTTTATAAAACCTGCTGTTTTTTCCAGAGCCCAATATTTGGCCTAAAACAATCATTGGCGCCATATCTTCATCAGTTACCGGAGGGCTTTTGTATGCCACCCCAACAACCCCCTGTTGTCCGACCCTGTTTAACATAACTCTTCTCTGTCCTTCTTGTTCAGGCTCTGTCGTATAAACCGTGGGTATTTTGTGCTTACTTTTTCTAATCTTTCCAAAATACTTTTTAACCAACGCTAGGCCTTCTTTGGTGTCAACATCACCAACTATTGAAACTGTCGCATTGTTGGGCCAATAATATATATCATAAAACTCTTTTAGTTTTTCTATTGGCATGTTTTCAATGTCTGATTTCCAACCAATTGTTGAGTGGTGGTAGGGGTGTGCCTGAAAGGCCATTGACCAAATATGTTGATCTAAAACTCTTTGAGGGCTGTTTTCTCCCCTTTCAAACTCGTTTCTAACAACGGTCATTTCTGATTGTCTGTCTTCTTCAACTATAAAAGCACCTCTCATTCTGTCTGCTTCAATTTTAATTATTGTTTCTAAATGTTTGCTGGGAAGTGTTCCAAAATAGTTTGTTCTGTCTGTCCATGTTGTCGCGTTTGTTCTTGCTCCGATTGAGTCAAGTATGACGTCAGCTTTTCCGTTTCTATAATTTTTAGAACCCTTAAACATAAGGTGCTCTAAAAGGTGCGTTGCCCCTGTGTGGCCTGTTGCCTCATTAACAGACCCAACCCTATAGGTAACCATAAAGGTTGCCACTGGTGCGGTTTTGTCTTCTTTGATAAGGACCGTGAGGTCGTTTGAGGTCATTGTATATTCTTTTATGCCTCCGGACTCTTTAACAAACTCAAATCCATAAAACTTTTCTTGTGACATAACAACTCCCATAAATAATAATATTAAAATTAACTTTTTCATTTTTTTTCCTCAAATGTTAAACTATTTCCATGGAATAAACCGGGAAACGTTGGACATATAATCTATATATTCTTGTCCAAATATGCCAACAAGGTATTCTTCTTCTTTAACAATTATTTTAAGCCACATCGTGTATTGTATGGGTATTAAAAAAAACAACAAGTATGATCCAAACCACAGCGAGGCAAGAATGTTTACATGAAAAACAAGAAGGGTACAAATAGGTTGACGAACAAACATGTATATGCCCTTTTTATTAAAGACTCTTTCCTTTTCTTTTGACACAAAACTTAACAAGGTCCAAAAAAGAATGAGCGCAGCCTCTAAAAAAATCAAAAAAAACAAAACAAAAAACCATGTTTCATTTATTTCATATCTTTGAATATTGAAGGCTTTTTCATATTCAAGAGTAGCATAAATTAAAAAAAGGGAAAAAGGGAGCCCTTTGGGGGCACCGCTTAAAAACTTTTTGTTTTCTTTTGAATGTTGTTTCTTTTTACGGCACAAAACTAGTCTCTTGGCCCAAAGATGGCTGAACCCACTCTTATATCTGTAGACCCCTGTTCAATCGCAACCTCATAATCTCCGCTCATACCCATTGAAAGGGTTTTCATTTCTAGTTTGTCGGATGTGTTAAGACAATCAAAAAGTTCTTTTGTTTTTTTAAAGGCCCTTGCTATGTCTTTCTTGCTTTTTGTATTAGGACCCATTGTCATAAGCCCTTCTATTTTAATGTTTTTATTGTCGGCACATCTCTGAATTTTTTCTTTATCTTTAAGCATAAAACCAGACTTTGTGTCTTCTCCGCTGCTGTTTATTTGAATTAAAACCCTTTGTATTTTATTTATTTTTTTGGCAGAGTTTGAAATTTTTTTTGCAATTTTTTCCGTATCTACTGTGTCAATTACATCAAAAAGTTTTACTGCTTTGTTTGTTTTGTTTGATTGAAGGTTTCCTATAAGCCTTTTTTCTGTGTTCTTTAAATTATTAATGATTGGAAATTTTTTTTCTGCCTCTTGAACCTTGTTTTCTCCTATTGATACAGCTCCGGCAGATATAGCCTCTTCTATTTCTTTGGGTGTTCTGGTTTTGGTGACAACCACCAGTTTGATTTTTTTGTTTTGCGGAAGACTAGTTTGTAGCTTCTTCAGTTTTTGGGTTATTGTTTTCATTATTAACCTCTTCTTGAGCCTTTTCTTCGCCGCCCTCTTCTTCCGTCATTATTCTTGTAATTGAAGAAACCAAAGTTCCCTCTCCTAACTTTATAAGTTTAACTCCCTGCGTTGCTCTTCCTATGGCTCTTATTTGAGCAACCGGCTGCCTTATTAAAACCCCTTGATTTGTAATAATCATAAGATCGTCTTTATCTACAACCTCTTTGATGGTTACCATTTTTCCAACCTTTTCGGTGGTCTTCATGGTTAAAACACCTTTTCCGCCTCTTTTCTGAGCGCGATATTGAGATATTTCCGTTCTTTTACCAAAGCCTTTTTCAGTGGCAACCAAAACTGTTGTACCTTCTCTTTTTATTAACAACATACCAACCAGCCTGTCGTCTTCTGAGCTTAAGGTTATTCCTTTAACTCCCATTGTTTTTCTGCCGCTTGGTCTGATTTGTTCTTCTGAAAATCTAATAGACTTTCCATTTCTTGTACCCAATAAAATATCATTATCTCCAGTTGACACTCTTGCCTCTATTAGCCTGTCTCCCTCTCTAATTTCAACAGCATAAATACCTTTTTTTCTTGGGTTTGAGTATGCTGAAAGCTTTGTTTTTTTAACAATTCCTTTTTCGGTTGCCATCACCACAAAATGATCTTCGTTAAATTCTTTAACACTTATAAAGGCGCTGACTTTTTCGTCAGGCTCACAACCAATAAGGTTAACAATAGCCCTTCCTTTGGCTGCTCTTCCCCCCTCTGGTATATCATAAACCTTCACCCAGTAGCACTTTCCTTTGTCTGTAAAAAATAGAATATAGCTATGGGTATTTGCCACAAAAAGATGTTCAACAAAATCTTCGTCTCTTGAGCTTGCTCCCTGTACTCCTCTTCCGCCTCTTCTTTGACTTCTATATGTGCTTAAGCTTGTTCTTTTTATATAACCGTTGTGTGTAATAGTTAAAACCATTTCCTCTTCGGCTATCATATCTTCAATGCTAAGAGTTGTAAAGTCTTTTATAATTTCTGTTCTTCTCTCTTCGCCATATTTCTCTTTAACCTCTAAAAGCTCATCTTTAATTATTTCCATTCTTTTTGATTTGCTTTCTAGAATGCCTTTTAGTTCAGATATGTGCTGAATAATGTCTTTATATTCGCTGATAATTTTGTCTGTTTCTAAACCCGTAAGTCTTTGTAGCCTCATATCTAAAATGGCCTGAGATTGCTTTTCTGATAAACCAAAACCCTCCATCAAAGCTTCTCTTGCAGACACTGGGTCTTTGCTTTTTTTAATTGTTTCTACAATTTGATCTATATTTTTTAAAGCAATTTTCAAGCCCTCTAATATGTGTGCTCTGGCCTCTGCTTTTGCCAAATCAAACTTTGTTCTTTTTACTACCACATCTAATCTAAAAGCTATAAATACCTCTAAAATTTCTTTCAGGTTCATGACTTTTGGCGTGCCATCAACAAGCGCTAATAATATTATTCCAAAGGTGTCTTGAAGTTGGGTTTGTTTATATAGTTGGTTTAAAACAACTTCAGGAACGGCGTCTCTTTTTATCTCAACAACCACCCTCATTCCATCTTTATCGGATTCATCTCTTAATTCTGCTACTCCTTCAATCTTTTTATCTCTGGCTAAATAAGCTATTTTTTCTATTAAATTTGCTTTGTTTACCTGGTATGGCAATTCGGTGATAATCAAAGAATCTCTTCCTTTAGACGCTGGCTCTACGTGAGCCCTTCCTTGCATAATTACCTTTCCCCTGCCTGTTTCATAAGCATCAATAATGCCTTGAATACCAAGAGCTTTTCCAGAGGTTGGAAAATCTGGGCCCTTTATGTGCTTCATTAAGTCTTTTACTTCGGCTTCTGGGTTAGACATTAGCTCTACCAAACCATCTACAAGCTCTGAAAGGTTGTGTGGTGGTATTTTGGTTGCCATTCCAACAGCAATTCCTTCTGATCCATTAACAAGAAGGTTTGGGTATACCGCAGGAAGAACAGCTGGCTCTTTTAAAGTTTCGTCAAAATTTGTTGTCCAAGGTATTGTCTCTTTGTCAATATCTCTTAAAAGCTCGCTTCCAATTTTAGACATTCTGGACTCTGTGTATCTCATTGCCGCCGCCCTGTCTCCATCAATAGATCCAAAATTACCTTGGCCCTGGACAAGTTCATGTCTCATAGAAAACTCTTGAGCCATTCTAACCATCGCATCATATATTGAGCTATCTCCGTGTGGGTGATATTTACCCAACACCTCACCAACAACCCTTGCTGATTTTTTATATGGTCTATTCCACATTGCTGACATTTCGCTCATACTAAAAAGAATTCTTCTGTGAACAGGTTTTAAGCCGTCTCTTGCGTCTGGGAGAGCCCTAGACATAATAACAGACATCGAATAGTTTAAATAGCTTTCTTCGAGTTCTTTTACCAACTGTTTATCTAATATGTTGTCTCTTCCTAGGTCCATCTATATATCTATATTTGTTGCGAATTTTGCTCTTTCGGTAATAAAAGATCTTCTGTGTTCTACTTCTGTTCCCATTAATTCTCTAAACCTAACGTTTGTCTCTTCTTCCATAATATGATCAACAGTAACCTGCATAAGGGTTCTTGTTTCGGCGTTCATTGTTGTGTCCCAAAGTTGTTCTGCGTTCATCTCTCCTAGACCTTTATATCTTTGAATATCAATTTTTGCTTTGTTTTCAGACTCCATCCTTTGTAAAACCTGGTCTCTCTCTTCGTCAGTATAAGCATACCTCTCTTTTTTACCTTGCTTCATTTTATAAAGAGGTGGCATTGCCATATATAAAAAACCTCCCTGAACAAGACTTTTCATTTTTCTCCAAAAAAATGTTAATAAAAGAGTTCTAATATGACTCCCGTCTACGTCGGCGTCTGTCATAATTACTATTTTATGGTACCTTAGTTTTTCTGGGTTGAAACTACTTGGATCATCTTCATCTTCACCAAAACCACATCCAAGTGCCGTTATTATAGATTGTATTTCATTGTTTGCTAAAAGCTTATCTTCTCTTGCTTTTTCAGAATTAATAACTTTTCCTCTTAGTGGTAAAATAGCTTGTGTTCTTCTATCTCTTCCTTGTTTTGCTGTACCTCCGGCAGAATCGCCCTCTACCAAAAACAATTCACACTGTAGTGGGTCTTTGTTTGAGCAGTCCGCTAACTTTCCAGGAAGGGTTGTTGATCCTAATCCTGATTTTTTTCTTACAAGCTCTCTTGCTTTTTTAGCAGCTATTCTGGCGCGTGCTGCTTCGGCAGCTTTTTCTATTATTTTTTTCCCTACTTTTGGATTTTGTTCTAAAAATGCTTGTATACCATCGTATACAATATTATCTACCATTCCTTTAACTTCGCCATTTCCTAGCTTTGTTTTTGTTTGTCCTTCAAATTGAGGTTCTTGTACCTTTACAGAAAGAACTACTGTTAAACCTTCTCTGAAATCGTCTCCTGATAGGGAAAACTTTTCATTTTTTTTTGTTTTAATTAAATCATTTTTATTTGCATAATTATTTAAAGCTCTTGTTAAAGCAGATCTGAAACCTGAAAGGTGTGTTCCTCCTTCAATGGTGTTAATATTATTTACAAAAGAAAATATGTTGCTGTTATAATTTGTGCTATATCTTAAAGCTAGGTCAACCGGCACTTCAATATCGTCCCTATAAACAGATATAACTTCATCGTGGATTAAATCCTCGCCACCATCTAAATATTTTACAAAATCTGATAAGCCTCCAGGGAAGCAATATTCTGTTTCTGTTTCTGCTGGCTCATTAACCATTTTAATAGACAAGTTTTTATTTAAATAGGCTAATTCTTTTAATCTTCCTTTAATTATTTCTTCTTCAAAGCCCTTATGACTAAAAACAGAGTGGTCTGGTTTGAAAGAAATAATTGTACCCGTTTTATTGCTGCTTCCAACCTTTTTTACATCTGTGGTTGGTTGACCTATCGAATATTCTTGTTTATAGTGGTGTCCATCTCTGTGGACTTCCGCTATTAAAGATTCAGACAGTGCGTTTACTACCGATACACCTACTCCATGTAAACCGCCTGAAACTTTATATGTATTTTTATCAAATTTTCCACCAGCATGTAGAACTGTCATAACAACTTCAAGGGCAGGTTTTCCTTCTGTTTTATGTATTTCTACAGGTATTCCTCTACCGTCATCTTCTATTGATATATAGCCATCATTTTTAATCGTAACTATAATAGAAGAACAAAAACCCGCTAGAGCTTCATCAATACTATTATCAACAACCTCACTAACTAAATGATGATATCCTCTTTTTCCAACATCACCAATATACATAGCTGGTCTTTTTCTAACGGCTTCTAATCCTTTTAAAACGGATATTTTATCTGCGCCATAATTATTTTTAGTCATTTATCCTCACCGGCATTAATAATATGATAGTTTTTTGATCATTTATTTTAGGTAAGAATAGGGTAGCAGACAAAGAATCTTTAAATGAAAAAACAATTTCTTCGTTAGAATATTTGGAAACTGCTTCTTTTAAATAAAGAACATTAAAACCTATCGAAACATCTTCGCCTGAATATTCGGCTGTTTTTAAAGGAGCGTGAACTGTTTTACTTTCAGGCTGATTAATACTTTTAAAATATACTTTACCCTCGGAAAGATTAAGAGAAATTTGGTTCGTATTTTTATTTGTAGCTATAGAAGCCGCTTTTATATTATTTAACATTTCATTTTTACTGGCTTTTAAAATTAGTGGATTCTCTTCGGGAATTACCGCATTATAATTAGGATATTTTTCATCAATAATTTTTGAATAAAAAACGTCTTTATTATTGTTTGTGAAAATATAGTCTCCACTAATTACCAAATTTGTTTCAGATTGACCTTCTAAAAAAGATCCTAAAATAGATAAAAATTTCTTAGGGATTATAAAAGATCCTAATATGCTTGTAGTATTTTGTTTAGATATTTTAACAAGCCTATGACCATCTGTTGCTACAAAGTCAACTGTGTCTTCTAAAAAATTAAAACAGGCTCCATTTAAAGCGGGTTTAGTTGGTTCACTATTTACTGCATATAACAAAGAAGATATTATTTCTTTTAATTTTACAGTGTCAATACAATATAGATTTTCATGTTTGTTTTCTGGTATATCTGGATATTCTTGAAAAGGAACCGTAGAAATATCAAATGATACCCCTTTCTCTGATTTAATATTTATATGAGGTCCAGAAATTTCAATATCAACTCTACCTTCATCAATAACACTAACTATGTCATTCATTTCAGAAGTAGGAAATAATCCCTCTCCGTCATTATTAACGGAAGCATTAATTTGCGTTTTTACACCAACTTCAAGATCTGTAGAATGCAATATAACACCTGCCGCTGAAGAAGATATATAAGTATAATTAACTAATGGGTTTTGAGATTTTATTTGAGTCGTTTTTGTTAATTTTGAAAATGCTTGTTGAAGTTCTTTTTTTGTGGTCGAAATGTTCATAATTAACCTTTAATATTAAAATAATAATGGTTCCATAACAAGCTTTAACTCTTCTATATATTTATTAAATATTTATATATAAAAAACTATTATTAATATTATAAATCTTTATATGTTAATAACTATTTTTTTTAATTTTCTTTAGAGATAAAAAAGGTTTTTTTTGACGAATAATATTGGTTTATAATGTGTTAATGAATTGTTAATAATATTATATATTATTTATAATATTATTATTCAGATATTTGTGGATAACTAAGTGGGTTTCTTTTTATATAAAAATTATCTTTGATTTGTTTAATCCAACTACTATACCATTCTGATTTTGCCTTATTTAAAGCCAGTGATTCAATTTCAGACCAATTATTGTCTAATGTAGGGGTACCTCCATCTTTTATATAATCGACCCATATTAAATGGTATCCAAACTCTGTTAAAATGGGATTGCTTATTTTATTTGTTTCTATTGATTTGATTATATTAGATAATTCTTTTATTTGATAATTATTAATATCAATTAAACCCAGTAAGCCTCCATTTAGGTTATTGGTATTATCATTAGAATGATTTTTTGCCTGTAAATAAAATTCATCAATTGATTTAATTTGATTTTTTAACATTATAGCTTTTTCGTAAGCATTTTTTTTATCTGAATCAGTTAGTTTATTTTGAATTAATATATGTCTTACATTTATTTTGTCACCAGACTTATTTAGAACCTCTATTAAATGATAACCATATTTAGTTTTAATTGGATCGCTTAAAACATTTTTATTTAAAGTAAATGCGACCTTTTCAAATTCTTTAACAAAAACACCTCTTGAAACAAAACCTAAATTTCCACCAATATCTTTAGATCCAGGATCTTCTGAAAATGTTTTTGCTGCTTCTTCAAAAGATAAATCATTGTTAATTATTTTATTTTTAACCTCTAGAGCTTTTTTATAGGAGTCATTTAAAGTTTTTTCTGTAGGTATTATTTCAATTAAAATATGTCTTGTTTTATGTAGGGTTGGAAGTGGGGGTATGTCTTCTTTAAAATTATTATAAAACTCTTCAACATCTTTTCTGGAAACGCTTATATCAGATGTTAATTGTGAGGTATATTTTTCAGCAAGTAACTTTCCTTTCATATCATCTCTATATGACCTCTTAAAAGTTGATATTTTTTTACCCAAAGCTTCTTCAGCTTGCTCTTTACCACCACTTTGAGATATTATATTTTCAATTTGTTGATCAAGAGCTCTGTCAATGTCTTTTTCTAAAACTTCAATAGAATCTTTTTTTGCCATTTCAATAATAATTAATTGTTCTACCATGCTCTCTCTTGTTTGTTCAAGAATTTTAAGAAACTCTTCTGGATTATTTGAGGGGTTTATATTTTGTTGAACCGATATTGCATTAGCTGCCAAAACAACATCACTTAATAGAACAATTTTATTCTCAACAACAGAAGAAATTTTATCTAACATAACTTCTTCTTGAGAAAAAACTAAATTAATTAATAATATTATATATATAATTTTTTTCATTTTTTTTGTTTCACGTGAAACGGACGTCTTAAATATACTAATAAAATTGAAATATCTGATGGCCTAATACCATTAATTCTTTGAGCCTGACCAACAGTTTGAGGTTTTATGTTCACAAATTTTTCCCGGCTTTCATTAGACATGCTTTTAATTTTATTATAGTTAAAGTCTGGAGGTATAATCATTTCTTCATAAACTTTAATTTTATCTATTTCTTCTTGTTGTCTATTAATATAACCATCATATTTAATAATTGTTTCCGCCTCAAATGAAATCTCTTCTTCTAAAAAACTATTCAACAGAGGAGATGGCTTATTAGTTATATTAAAGTCCTTAATAGACACTCGAGGGCGCTTTAATATATTATAGATTTTTTGAGACTCTTTGATTTCTTTTTCCCCTACAGATGAAAGCCTGGCATTAATGTTTTCAGGCCTAACGCTTGTTTTTTTAAGTTTTTGAATAAGGTTTTTTGTTTTTTCTATTTTGATAGATAATATTTCAACAGTTTTATTGTCTAATAGCCTGTGTTTTATGGAATATTTTAAAAGCCTTTGATCTGCATTTGAAGACCTTAATTGTAATCTATATTCAGCGCGAGAGGTAAACATTCTATAGGGTTCATTGGTGTCTTTTAATATTAAATCGTCTATTAAGACACCTATATAGGCATCATCCCTTTTTAAAACCAAAGGATCTTCTTCTAAAATATAGCTAGCAGCATTAATTCCAGCTATTATTCCCTGTGAAGAGGCTTCTTCATATCCAGATGTACCGTTTATTTGTCCAGCTAAAAACAGCCCCTTAACCGCCTTACTCTCTAGGGTATTTTTGAGTTGCGAAGGGTGAAAAAAATCATATTCAATTGCATAACCAGGTCTAATAAACTCTACATTTTCTAACCCATCAACTGTTTTTAGGCACTTAAGTTGAACATCTTCAGAGAGACTTGTTGAAAAGCCATTAACATATATTTGTTTAGACTTTGTCCACTCGGGCTCAAGTTGTAAAAGGTGAGATGGGTTTTCTTTAAACTTAAAAACTTTATCTTCAATTGATGGACAATATCTCGGCCCGGTTGCCATTGTTTTTCCAGAATACATTGCAGAAGAATGTAGATTTTCTAAAATCATTTCGTGAGTTTCTATTTTGGTTCTAAAAGAAAAACAAGGTTCATTCTTTGGCATAAAATTTTCTGTCCTATATGATAAGGGTTTAGGTTTTTCGTCTCCCAGATCTTTTTCTCCTATAGACCAGTTAACAGAAGACCTTTTTATTCTTGGTGGGGTTCCGGTTTTAAGTCTTCCCGAAGTAAGGCCTAAAGAGTTTAAAAATTCTGTAATTCCTTTTGAACCTTTTTCATCATATCTGCCTGCAGGAACCTGTTTTTCGCCTATATGTATAAGGCCATTTAAAAAGGTTCCACAGGTTAAAACCACAGTTTTACAGGAAATTTTTTCGCCACTTTTTAAAATAGCTCCACATATCCTGTTGTTTTTTATTTCAAGACCTACAGCTTCTCCTTCAAAAACATCAAGGCCGACACACTTAATATGTTCTTGAGCAATCTTTTCATAAAGATTTTTATCAATCTGAGACCTTGGAGACCAAACAGAGCGACCCTTTGACATATTAAGGGTTTTGCTTTGGAGGGTAGAGAGGTCAGCAAAAAACCCCATTATTCCACCTAGAACATCCACTTCTTTTACCATTTGACCTTTTGCAAGCCCACCAATAGCCGGGTTGCACGACGTTCTTCCAATAGAGTTTTTGTCCATTGAAACTAAAAGAGTTTTTACGCCTTTTTTGTGTGCTATTAAGGCGGCCTCTATTCCGGCGTGTCCACCACCGACCACCAAAACATCGTAACTGTTATTGTAGCGTTTCACGTGAAACTATTTTCCCACACAAAAAGAGGAAAAAATGTTGTTTAATATATCCTCCCTTGTCGTTTTTTTTGTTATTTTATCTAAAGATTTAATACAAAGGTTTAGGTCTTCAACCACAAGCTCAAGAGAGTTGTTTTCTCTTAAAAGGAGAGAGGCTTCTTTCAGGTGTTTTGATGCAACCATAACAGCGTTAAGCTGTCTTTTGGATGTTAATAAGACCTCTCCGCGCGTGAAGTCACCAACCAGTTTTTGATAAATAAGATTTTTTAACTCTTTTATATTGATGTTTTCTTTAGCAGATATACAAATGTCATATATATCCTTTGTTTTTTTAATATCAGATTTATTAAAAACATAGATATGTTTTTTTTGTGGTTGATCGGGTTTTTTCTTAAACATAACCACTACGTCTGCGGAGAGAATCTCCTCTTTTGATTTTAAAACACCTCGCTTTTCTGCTTCGCTTTTACCCTCTCTAACACCGGCTGTATCTTTTAATAAAACAGGGAGTTGTTTAATAAAGAAGTTTTTTTCAATAACATCCCTAGTTGTGCCTTCTTCTGGGGTTATTATGGCGTGGTTTTTATTAATTAAAGCGTTAAACAAGGTTGATTTTCCGGCGTTGGGAGGACCCGCTAAAACAACAGTAGCTCCTTCCTGAAAAAACTGAGATTCTTTAAAATTTTCAACACAAAAATCTAAAACCAAAATTTGATTTTCAATATTTTTAAGAGTTTCTTTTATAATGTTGGGCTGTAGACTGTCTTCTGATATGTCCAAGTTAAATTCAAGCTTTGCAATAGACCCAATAATAGACTTTTTAATTTTAAAAACAGACCCCGCAAGAGATCCTTTAAGGTTCTTCATTCCAGAACGAACACCAGCTAAAGATTTTGCGTGTATAACCGAAGAAACAGCCTCTGCTTCGGATAGGTCCATCTTTCCGTTTAAAAATGCTTTTTTGGTAAATTCCCCGGGCTCTGCTATTGTGGCCCCAGCGCCAACACACAAGTCAAGGATGGTAGAAACGATTACAGGGTTTCCATGACAAGATATTTCAACAAGATCTTCGCCGGTATAGGAGTTTGGAGATAGGTATTGTGTTATAACAGCTTGATCAAAAACTCTGTTTTTTTTATCTACAAGCTCAACAAGAGATGGGCTCATATGTTTTCTTACAAGCGTATTGTTTTTAGTGATTGTTTTGGTAATCCTAAAAGAGTTTTCACCAGAGAGTCTTACAATCGCAATACCGCTTCTTCCGGGGGGAGTTGAACAAGCAACAATAGCCATTTATTTTTTAATAGTTGTAGTTTTTTCGTTGTTTATAATTCTTTGCTGCAAAATTTGCATAACATTAAAACATAAATAATAAAGGTTTAATCCGGAAGGAAAGGAATAAAATAAAAAAAACATCATGCCAGGAAACATATACTTCATCATTTGTTGAGTTGCCTCTTGTGCGGGATCTCCTCCGGAGGGTTGACTCGCAGAGCTGAGTTTCATTGTATAAAACATAGAGGCGGCCATTAAAAACGGTAAAACATTTAAGGGCACTCCGGCAACATACAAAAGAGTGTCAGCAGAAGAGAGGTCGCTAATCCATAAAAAGAAAGACTCCCCTCGAAATTCTATGGTGTTTCTAAAAACCATGAAGACAGACATAAGCACGGGCATTTGAATTAAAAGAGGTAAGCAGCCAGCAAGGGGGTTAATTTTATTCTCTTGAAAGAGAGCAGCAATTTTCTGCTGTTGTAGAGTGGGGTTGTTTTTGTATTTTTGTTTGATTTTGTTGAGCTCGGGTGAAATCTCCTGCATTTTTTTAGAAGACCTCAACTGTTTTGCCATCAAAGGGTATGTTATTAGTTTTATTAATATAGCAAAAAGGACCACAACAAGGCCGTAGTTCGGTATAAGGTCATATAGGAGCATCATCGTGCTGTAAACTAACCAAGAAAAAGATGAAAGCCATTGCCAGCCAAGAATTTTTTCTTCTAAACCGACGCCAAGGGCTTCAACCTTTCCATAGTCAAGAGGACCAAGAAACAAGGTGTTTTTATCAAAGTTTATATCTTGCGAAACGGAAACATCAACAGCCGCTCTGTCTACAGATGGATATTTTGTAATCTCAACAACGTCGGTTTTTTGTGGAACAAAAAACATACCGAAATACTTTGTTCTATATCCAACAAAGTCAGACTGCCCAACATATTTTTTTGTTTCTTTTTCAATGTTGTTTGTGTTTGAAGATCCAAAAATTCCCGCCGAACCAACACGGAAAGATTCAATATCTCCC
>TARA_B100001093_G_scaffold12503_2_pt1 | contig 36639 bp, 26 predicted proteins | sample TARA_B100001093 | Tara Oceans TARA_B100001093 (sample SAMEA2623116) | marine metagenome | biome: marine biome (ENVO:00000447); feature: surface water layer (ENVO:00002042); material: "saline water (ENVO:00002010), including plankton (ENVO:xxxxxxxx)" | depth 5 m | reverse complement strand
GTAAGTCAGCTGCTTGACCGTACGACCTACCTTGCATCGTTGTCACACATGCGACGTGTCACCTCGCCGTTGGTTCGAAGTCAACCCCACTTTGAAGCCCGTGACCTTCACCCAACTCAATGGGGTCGATTATGTCCCAATGAAACCCCTGAAGGTCAAAACTGTGGTTTGGTAAAGAACGCAGCTCAGATGATTGACATCTCAGAACACATCAGCGAAGTGGAAGTGCGAGAGCAACTCGACGAACTTGATGTGAACAGCGAACTCGATGATTGGAGTTCTGGCGACCGAATTCACGTGAACGGTGACATCTACGGTATTCACAAGAACGGTAAGAACTTGGTCCGCCACTTCAAGTCTGCCCGTCGCCGAGGAACCATCCCTGCGGAAGTATCCATTCGACACGACCGTGAAAACAAGGACATCTTCATCAACACCGACAAAGGACGTATTCTACGACCTCTGTTGATTCTGTACGACGGAGCACCGCGCTTGACTGGCAGCCACCTTGAAGATCTTCGAAACGGAGAACTTACTTTCAAGAATCTCGTGAACGACGGTGTAGTCGAATGGGTCGACGCTGAAGAGGAAGAAGACCTTCTCATTGCCGCTCGCCCGTTCGTGCTTCCAGAAACCATCCCTTCCGGCGATTTCGCTGGTCGCCCACTAACCAATGAAAACGTCGAATGGCTCAACCTCGGTGAACCTGGTGCGACTGAAGCTAAGCTCCGCGCGAAGGTTCGAATGCCCAACGGAGAATGGGGTTCCGCTGACGTGTCTGTACCTCTTTTGTACGACGATGAATTCACCCATTGTGAAATCGACCCACAACTTGTTTTGGGAGTCTGCGCTTCGCTCATTCCATATCCCGAACACAACTCGACACCACGTGTAACTGGTGGTACTGCAATGGTCAAGCAATCACTCGGTCTGCCGAGTTCCAACTATCGCATGCGACCTGATACTCGTGCTCACATCTTGCACTACCCGCAACGCTCGATTGTCCGTACCCGGGCAATGGAAACAACGCACTTTGATGACCGTCCTGGTGGTCAAAACTTCATTGTAGCCATTATGTCACTGCACGGCTACAACATGCAAGATGCTGTCATCATCAACAAGGGCTCCGTCGACCGAGCACTCGGTCGCTCGACGTTCAACAGAACTTACAACGCAGAGCGACGTAGGTTCCCTGGTGGACAAGTCGAAGAAATTGAAAAGCCTGGAAGTTCCCTGCAAGAAGTCAAGGGCCTCAAACCCGATGAATCGTACCGCCACTTGGAAGCAGACGGTCTACCTCTGCCAGAAAAGTACCTTGAAGGTGGGGAAGTTTTGGTCGGAAAGACCAGCCCACCACGGTTCCTCGAAGAATCTGCGGGTGGAGCTTTCCTCCTCGCTCAAGAACGTCGTGAATCTTCGATGCTTGTCCGTCACGGTGAGAAGGGTTGGGTTGACAATGTGTATGTGACAGAATCCCTCGACTCTGGCCGTCTGGTCCGAGTGATGGTTCGAAGCCACAAAGTACCCGAAGTCGGAGACAAATTCGCATCTCGACACGGTCAGAAGGGTGTTATTGGACGCTTGGTTGAACAAGAGGACATGCCGTTCACGTCCGATGGAACCGTGCCTGATCTGATTATCAACCCGCACGCAATTCCTTCAAGAATGACTGTTGCTCACGTTCTCGAAATGATCGGTGGAAAGGTCGGCGCCATGGAAGGCCGCCGAATCGATGCTACCGCATTCCGAGGAGAAAAAGAAGGCAGCCTACGTGATGGGTTGGTTCGTAACGGACTTGCCCACACCGGTCGAGAAACCATGATCAACGGTGAAACCGGTGAAACGTATCCTGCTGACATCTTCATTGGATGCATTTACTATCAGCGATTGCACCACTTGGTATCTTCTAAGATCCACGCACGTTCGCGCGGACGTGTACAGATTCTTACCCGTCAGCCGACTGAAGGTCGTGCTCGTCAGGGTGGACTGCGATTCGGTGAGATGGAGCGAGATTGTTTGATTGCTCACGGAGCATCCATGGTCATCAAGGACCGTCTTCTTGACGAATCCGACGGTATAGACATGTATGTCTGCGCTCAGTCTGGCCACATTGCTTGGTACGATCCAAAACGCCGCACATACGTCAGCCCAATCCACGGCGATGGGGCTGAGGTGTACAAAGTACAAACATCCTATGCATTCAAGCTACTCCTAGACGAAATGAAGAGTTTAGGTGTTGCCATGCGACTCGAACTGGAGGACCGACGATGAGCCAAACAAGTACAATGATTCCAAAGCGTATCGCACAGATTCGCTTCGGACTGATGGAGCCAAATGAAATCAAGAAGATGTCCGCAGTTGAAGTGAAGACTGCAGATACCTACAAGGATGACGGTCACGCCTACAAACAGGGTCTTATGGACCCTCACATGGGTGTTATTGAGCCAGGTTTGGTCTGCCCGACTGACAACTGCAAGTACGATGAATCCCCCGGTCACTTCGGTCACATCGCACTCGAACTTCCAGTCATTCACATTGGATTCGTGAACCTCATCAAGACTGCGTTGAAGGCAACCTGTTCCAAGTGCAGTCGTATTCTCCTGCACGACACCAAGAATACACACCCTTCCAATCCTGAACTCAGCGAGCAAGATTACTACAGAACCCGTATCCGTGATATTCAAATTAAACACGGTGTAGGTTCGACTGAGTTTGCTAAGATCATCAAGGAAGTTGAGAAGGTTACGACTGGTACCAAGCGTGGACAGTGCATGCATTGTTCTGCAATGCAGGGTAAAATCGTTCTCGATAAACCGACCACCTTCAAGGAAAAACTCGAATCTCAGGGTGCTGGTAAGGCAGAAATTGAGCGTAAGTTGAACCCCCGTGACGTGCGTGAATGGTTGAGTGCAATCCCGTCAGATGATTTGATTTTCATTGGAATGGACAAGCAAAACCGTCCTGAATGGGTGGTGTTGAAGGTGCTCCCCGTGCCTCCGATCACCGTTCGTCCTTCGATTACACTCGACAGTGGAGATCGCTCTGAAGACGATTTAACCCACAAGTTAGTTGACGTTCTTCGGATCAATCAGCGATTGCGAGAAAACCGTGACACAGGTGCGCCACAACTGATTGTTGAAGATTTGTGGGAACTGTTGCAGTACCACATTACAACGTACTTCGACAACCAAACATCTGGAATTCCTCCTGCGCGTCACCGCTCTGGTCGAACACTCAAGACGCTCACACAACGACTGAAGGGTAAGGAAGGACGTTTCCGTAGTAACCTTTCAGGAAAGCGTGTTAACTTCTGTGCTCGTTCCGTTATCTCGCCTGACCCCTACCTTGGTGTCAACGAAGTTGGTGTGCCAAAGAAGATTGCAAAGGAACTGACCGTTCCAATCCGCGTCACCTCCCGTAACCGTGAACAGATGCGTCAGATGATTCTGCGCGGTCCTGATGTCCACCCCGGTGTAAACTACATTATTCGTGGCGACAATCGACGTGTACGAATTAACCAACGAAGTCGCCTTATCAATGCAGGTTTCCGATGCCACAACCCCGAATGCAGTGAGGAAACTACGCTGCGTCCTGACATGCATCAGTGCTTACCTGCGCCGAACTTCTTGCCGGGTCTAGTCATCAAGCCAGAGATTGTTTTGAACATCGATGGTACGTCAGAAACCAACTACATCGTTGACGATGACGCAACCCTTGCGAACCTACGTGGCGAAGATGCTGATGGTCAAAACCTTGCAGAAGACGACCCTCGTGCCAAACTCCACTATCGGTGGATGCACGAATTAGCTCAAGCAGACAATCCTCATCCAGATCCGTACCCCGAGCACTTGGATATCAGTTGTCCTCACTGTGGCAGCCCACAAGACGAATGGGGCGAAAACACCCGTGTCGAAGACCGACTTTCAACCCTTGACCGAAACGGCAATCCGAAACCCGGTCTGCTTGTTGAGCGCCACTTGATTGATGGAGACGTTGCAATTTTCAACCGACAACCATCGTTGCACCGAATGTCGATGATGGTTCACGAAGTCCGTGTGATGGAAGGTCATACATTCCGCTTCAACTTGGCGGTTTGTACGCCCTACAACGCTGACTTTGACGGTGACGAGATGAACTTGCACGTTATTCAGTCTGAAGAAGCACGTGCTGAAGCGAAGATTTTGATGCGTGTTCAAGAGCACATCCTGACACCTCGCTACGGTGGAGCGGTTATTGGAGGAATCCACGACCACATATCCGGAGCATACTTGTTGTCACGTCCAGGTACACTGATCAAGCGCCGTCTCGGCCTTGAGATGCTTGGGAACATTGGATGGATTGGAGACGTTCCTGAAATCGTGATGGACGAAAACGGAGAAGAATGCTTCCGCGGGCAAGACATCATTTCGCTCATCATCCCTGACAATATCCATCTGCGATTCCGCAGCCGTTCCAACGACGAAGTTGTGGTGAAGGATGGAAAGGTCCAAGGGACCCTTGACAAGCGAGCGATTGGTGCTGAAGACGGACGTCTTCTCGACGCCATCGTACAGACCAACGGGCCTGAACTTGGGGCTAAGTTCCTCGACGAATTCACCCGTCTCTCCATTGCGGCATGCACGTCCCTCGGGTTCACAACTGGAATTGACGACGAAGACCTGAGTGTCGATACATTGCAGATGATTCAAGATGCAAACATCGATGCTGGTGTGCAAGTCCAATCCGCCCTCGATAAGTTCGGTGCAACTGGTAAAGGGTACGAAACCCGTCCCGGACGAACACCTCGAGAGACACTGGAAGAAGACATCATGGTCATTCTTGACCAAGGTAAGCAAGAAGCTGGTGACGCTGCTAAGAACGAATTAGCCCAATCCGGTTCTACTAACGCTGCAGTTAACATGGCAATCTCCGGTGCTCGCGGTTCAATGGACAACCTCAACATGATGGCAGGTTCTATTGGTCAAGCAAAGGTACGTGGTAAGCGTCTTGAACGTGGATACAACGAGCGTGTTCTACCTCACTTCCGCCGTGGCGGACGTGCGGCTGCAGACCGTGGTTTCATCTCCAGTTCGTTCAAGCGTGGTCTCGAGCCTACCGAGTTTTTCATGCTTTCAATTTCAGGTCGTGAATCTCTGGTCGATACCGCTGTCCGTACTGCGAAGTCTGGTTACATGCAACGACGTCTGATTAACGCAATGGATGATTTGAAGGTCTACGATGACGATATGCTCTCGGTTCGCAACACTGCGAACCGTATTATCCAGTTCAGCTACGGTGAAGATGGAATCGATCCGTCCAGAGCCGTTCACGGCTCTCCGTTCAACATCGATGTTATCGTCGACGGTGCCCTTGGTACCGAAGGCGCAACGGTCATTGAGCGAGATTCATTCGACCAAGAAGAGAACGAAGAGGACTTTGGTGGATGGGAACATGAAGCTGAAACCAGTACCGAAGGAGGTGAGGCTTGATGGTCGTAAAGAGTGCAACCAAGAAGAAGCTCATGGATTTGGGTATTGCAGAGAATTACGCGCATACTCTTGCGGATGACAAAAAGTGGGACGATGTCAAAATCCTCTCAGCTCAAGAAATCGCTCAGTTGTGTGAAACTGATTCTGAAACTGCGGCTACTATCAAGACTACCATTGACAACGCCAGTAAGAAAGGCAGTGACTCGAACAGTGAGAATACTGGCCCAACAACTTCAGTTCGTCTTCGCCGTACAGGGCGCTCAATCGCCCGTGCTAAGACTACCGCAGCAATGGTTGAATACGACTCTGAATCGAAACTGCTTCAGTATGAAGATGAACTCAGTCAAGACGCAGTGTTCAAATCGTTGGTTAGTGCTGCTGAAACAAACGGATCTGCACGCTTTACCAACCGTATCTTCCACGACTTAACCGTGGCAATCCACGCTCGCGGGATGAAGAAACTTACAAAGGCACAAGCAAAGAAAGTCATTGAGGATTCAGTCATTTCTCTTGATCGTGCAAGCATTGATCCATATGAAGCAGCAGGTATTATCACCGCTCAATCAATCGGTGAACCCGGCACACAGATGACTATGCGTACGTTCCACTATGCAGGTGTTGCAACCGTCAACGTGACTCAAGGTCTTCCTCGAATCATCGAAATTGTCGATGCCCGAAAAGTTCCAAATACGCCTACGATGACCATTTATCTTGCAGGTGAGAACAAAACATCAGCCACCGAAGCACAAAAGTTAGCCGCTGGGATTGAAGAAACACATACAGTGAACATCGCATCTCTTGAAACTGACGTCGCTCAACGTCGTCTTGTTCTCAAATTGAACAAAGGCAATCTGAAGCAGAAGAACATGACCGGGGCTGAAGTGAAAGATAAACTTGAGCGCGCTACTCGATTGTTTGTCCAAGCTGACAAGGAAAAGAACCCTTCCACATTGACCCTGATTCCAGGTGTCCATTCTGAAGAAGATCTTGCGGAACTTGCTGAGAACCCTCCTTCGTATACCATGCTCTTGCAATTAGAAGAGAAGATTCGCGACATGCGTCTCAAGGGTATCCCGGGCATCGCACGTGCGAACGTCCAACTTGACGATAAGTCTGGTGAATACTATCTTTCAACGATTGGATCGAACCTAACCCGTGTCAGCGAGTTGGAAACAATTGATCGAACCCGAACCTACACCAACAACATCATTGAAATCTTTGATTTCCTCGGAATTGAAGCGGCTCGACAAGCAATCGTCAATGAACTTCAGAAGACTCTCGACGGTGCTCGACTTGAGGTTGACGTTCGTCACCTCTTGATGGTTGCAGATGTCATGACTTCCGAAGGTGAAGTTCGTGCAATTGGCCGCCACGGTGTTTCAGGGACCAAGCACAGTATCCTTGCCCGTGCAGCCTTCGAAGTGACCGTTAACCATCTTCTCAAGGCCGGTGTTATCGGCGAGAAAGACTACCTTACCGGTGTTGCAGAGAACATTATCGTAGGTCAGCCAATTTCCCTTGGAACCGGCAGTGTCGAACTGTACTATATCCCAGAGGAATGATTTTCCACCCATGAGAAACTATGTGGAGTATGGAGGAATAAAATATGGATCTAAGCCGACAATTAAAGAACGCAATAGCAACTGGAAACCTACGATTTGGACAACGTCAAGCAGTCGATGCTTGTGCGCGTGGAGAAGCGAAGCTCATCATCGTGGCAGCCAACTGCCCCGTTGAGTACACTGATGAACTGCATGCGCAACACCCCGAAGTGACCATGTTCCGTGCATCGATGGTGAACAGAGAACTTGGAATTGCTTGTGGTAAGCCGTTTTCGGTCTCAACAATTAGCATCATCGATGCTGGAGACAGCGATCTGTTGCAACTTGATTCAAACATAGAGTGATTCGATTACGGAGATTTCCTGCGATGCAGGTTGTCCAAAGGTTTGATGTCCTTTGATGCTGAGGAAGTTCCATGCGTACAGTTCAACTTCGAGTAGGTAGCGTAGCGCTCGTCGCTTTTTTGCTTCTCTCCGCCTTGACACCTCTCGACGGAATGCTAGACCAAACCCCTTCTGAAGTGCCGGTTGAACTTTCTGAGGCTGGACAGAGATTACTTGCAGATTCAGCTCGTGGAAGTTCGAATCAGTTCCTCACTGGTGGAGGAAGCAGCAGTGGCTCGGAATATATCCAGTCGATCGGATTTTCACCCGGAATGTACGGTTTTGGCGGCAGCTTCAACACATCAATGAATTTCGGGACCACTTCACTCTCACCGACAAGTCCTGCAGGCTCTGAATTTTTTATCGGAGCGATATCTGAAACTGGAAGTTGGCAATTTTTACTCGGAGCCGATCATAGTGCAGGAATTTCAATTTTCTCTGATATCGCCGTTGGAATGGGTGGAGAAATTGCCGTCATCGGGTACTACACAGGTACGATTCAGTTCGGCGGCCTGGCCATCAGTTCGCAATCCATTGATGGATTTGTAGCGAAGGCAGACCAAAGTGGACAGTGGATGTGGGCTCACACATACCAAACAATGGTTAACAATTCACAAGAAAATAGCCAGCCTGATACGGTCGCTTTCGATCCGATGGGAGACGTTGTAGTGAGCGGTACTTTCCAGGGAGAAACTGACTTTGGGGGCACCTCATTCAACGTATCTGACACAGAAATTTTCGTAGCCAAGCATGATGGATTTACTGGGGGGCTGAAATGGGCTATCACTGCAGGCGGTGTCAGTACGCAGTACGTTACCGATTCTGTGGTCTCTCAACAAGGCGAGATTTTTGTAGGCGGTATCACGTTTGGAAACCTACTAGCGGGTGGTAAATCTTACTTCCAAGTTGGGACCAGTGATTCATATGTTCTTCAAATTGACACATCGGGGGCTATTCTTTCAATATCGGGAATGGGTGCACCAAGTGCAAATACTCAGTTGACTTCGATGGAGATGAACCTCAATGGGGACCTCTTTGTTGGTGGCTTATTTTCTTCAGCGCTTCAAGGACAAGGCCCTTCGGGTGCGTGGAGTATTTCTCCCAGTCAGGGTGGGAACGACCTTTTCGTCATGAAAAATCCATTCTCTTCATTGTCGGGGACGAGTTGGGCTTCATCTGCGGGTACTTCATCCGATGATTCAGTTCAATCGATTGCAGTGAGTGCAACTGGAGAAGTGTTCATCGCTACACTGATTGGCGACCCTGCCTCGAGTTCTGCTACGGTCATAACGGGCGGAAGCCAAAGTGCCACTTCGTCCGGTTATTACGACGGCGTTGTTGCAGGATTGACATCGAACGGCGCTTGGGATTGGATGACAACCACTGGCGGCTCAGACTACGAATTGATTACGTCGCTTGCGGTGAATGAATCTGATTATATCACTGCTGCAGGGGGACTTATTGGTACGATGACGAAAGATTCCCTTTCCTACACATCTCCCAGCAACAATGGTTGGAGTGCTATGGTGTGGTCGTTTGACCCAGCAGGTATGAAAGACGCTGACAGCGATAGTATTCCTGATATCAGTGACAATTGTCCCTCGGTTTCAAATCCAACTCAAGCCAACACTGATGGAGATGACAAAGGCGATGCGTGCGATTCGGACGATGACAACGATGGTATTACCGATAATTTCCCAGATTTGTGCCCTCGAGGTGGTCAGTTTAACTGGACCAGTATGCAAGATTTTTCCAATCCAGCGCTTTCAACAGATTGGGATAATGACGGTTGTAAAGATGATGCTGAGGATGACGATGACGACAACGATCAGGTCCTTGACGCTGATGATTCCTGCCCGTACACGTCCTATTCTCCTCCACGACCAACGTGGATTTCAGACACGGCTACCAACGACATCGATGGCGATGGATGCAGAGACAGTGATGAAGATTCGAATGATGACGGTGATGCTTTCCCCGATGTGAGCGATGAATGTCCTACTATTTTTGGAAACTCGACACTCGGGAGTGTTGGCTGTATTGATTCTGACGGAGATGGATGGACCGACTCGTACGATGACTGTCCAGATCAGGCAGGAAACTCGACCATGAATGACAAAAATGCGTGCCCTGACAACGACGGAGATGGTTACAGTAACGATGATGACTCGTTTCCTGATGAACCGTCTCAATGGACTGACCTTGACGGAGATGGATACGGTGACAACAGTATGGGTACCATGGCGGATGACTGCATAGATTTCGCCGGAACGTCCTCGATTGACCGTCGAGGTTGCTTCGATGCTGATGAAGACGGTTATTCAGATGCCGACGATACTTGGAGCATTGAAGACGGTGCAGATTCGTTCCCGAGGAATCCGACACAATGGTCGGATGCAGATGAAGACGGATTTGGAGACAACTGGGGTAACTCGTCCTGGACGCTCCGAAACACACTTTGGCCTGGGGAATTCGTCGAAGGTGCTACGCAACAAGATGCGTGCCCGACTCAATCAGGGACGTCATGGCAATCAGAGATTCTAGGTTGCCCTGACAGTGACGGCGACGGGTGGTATAATTTGATGGATGACCTCCCACTTGATTCCACTCAATGGGTTGACGTTGATGGTGACGGTTTTGGTGACAATTCTTCTGGTCAGCAGCCCGATGCCTGTCCAATCACAGCAGGTACATCTGAACTCGACCGTTTTGGATGCATTGATTCTGACGGTGATCTGTACTCCAACCCAGACATCACCTGGGGACCCGAAAGTGGAGGAGATGTTTTCCCGAATGAAATCACTCAATGGTCAGACCAAGACGCTGACGGTTACGGGGACAACCCACTGGGTGTGACTCCGGATGCCTGTCCTACGATTCGTGACAGTTCAACCGTCGACAGGTATGGATGCACTGATACGGATGGTGATGGTATTTCGGATCCAGACGAAATGTGGACTCTTGCCATGAATGCAGACGCATGTCCTACGGTCAGTGGTAATTCTTCCATGGACCGAATCGGATGCTTTGACGGTGACGGTGATGGTTATTCTGACCCAACTGAGTCTTGGAGTCTTGATGATGGCGCAGATGCATACCCCGATGACCCACTTCGGTGGGTGAAGGAACCGTCCAGTTCCAGTGACGGTATGTCTTCAATGTCGGGTGTCTTTATCGGAATCGGCAGTATTGCGCTAATCGGACTCATCGCTGGTATCGTTCTTTTCTTGCGAAAGGATGATTCGTCGACCGTTGAGGGAGAGAAAAATTGGTCTGAATCCGCATTTATTCCAATGGGTTCAATGCCACCGATGCCAAATATGGGAGCTCAGCCACCCGTTATGATTCCAGATTACAGCAACTCGCCTGCTCCTGTAGCCGGAATGCAAACGTACGCCCAACCCGTTGCAACTCCAGCAGTTGCTGTGCCAGACTTCAATGCACAACCGGTGCAAACTCAACCGGTGGTTCAGCCTCAAGCAGTAGTACAACCTGATCCTGCCCGAGATTATTACAACGGCTTACTCACCCAAGGATACACACCCGTGGACGCATTGCGATATACGCAACAGTATTATCCAACGTTCCAAGGTTAATCTTGGGATGCTTCGTTGATGATGTCACGGTAGATGCTCCCACTCTGGCGCAATGTACGAACCTGAGTTTGGTAGTCGACATGGTACAGGCCAAACCGTAAGCTGTATCCTTCAGCCCATTCGAAATTGTCCATTAGTGACCAATGGTAGTATGAACGGATGTCATGCCCCTGCTGCAACAACTCTGAAACCATCCAAACGTGGCGTTGTAGATGAATCGGGCGAAGCGTATCGTGCTGGTCTGCTGTACCATTTTCGGTAATTTCAATCGGGACCTCGAGGGTCTCGAGCATTTTAACCGCACGTTCAAGCCCTTCTGCATACATTGGATAGCCAAAATCGGTCATTGTTTCGTGAGAACGTTTGGGAAAGTTTACTTCATTTGTTTGGGGTAAAAAAGGACTTGTAAGGACGTGGGTGTAATAATTGAGCCCAATGAAATCCAGAGAACCTCGCACCAATGGCATTTTTTTACCAAACATTGTTCCCTTCTTCAAAGCTCGAACTATTGCTCCGTTCCATACAAAATTGAGTGCAGCAGAAGTTGTCCAATGGAGGAGGTTCCATCTTTTCAAGGGGTCAAAAAGTGTTACGTTTTTCGCTAATCCAATCCTGCAAACCGGGTTATGTTGTTTGAGTCGATGATACACGATACCGTGTGCTTGGACTACATTTCGCATCACGGTCAACGTTGATCGAAGTGACCTTTTTCCTGGAGGAAACATCTTCATGAAATAGCCCATGATAGAGAAAACTTCAGGTTCGTTCACGGTGCACCAATCGGTCACTCGGTCGCAGTATCTTTCAAACACCTTTTCGCAGTAATGAACCCACAACCCAATGTTGTCTTTGTCGAGAAAGCCTTCACGCTGCTCAAACCATTGTGGATGTGAAAAGTGATGCAACGTAATCATCGGGCGAATGCCACGCCGACACAGGTCATCGATCATGTCAGAATACTGCTGCAATGCTTCGGCATTCCACTGTCCTTTCTCGGGCTCAATTCGACTCCATTCAAGCGAGAACCTATATGTTGCAACTCCAAGTTCTTCAAGCAGTTGGAAATCTTCTTGCCAACGATTCCAATGGTCGCATGCATCACCACTTTCTTCAATGTTGGAACGGGTTTCAAATTCCGTCCAATTATTTGAATTTCCACCTTCGATTTGATGCGAGGCAGTTGCAACCCCCCATTGAAAACTCTCAGGGAATGTACGTTGAGTTTCATCAATAATGCTCCAATCAAGGTGTTTTTCGGGATAGAGCATCCTCAACGACACAATTGTAGCGACATAAATGACTGCTGCAAAGGACAGATACGTCCACCATTCCATGCCGCTTGGTTCACGTGGTTTTAGATAAGGTCTTTTCATCAATGGTTCAAACCAAAATACGGTATATTCAAAAGCCCAATATTTATGGGGATTTTATGCCACAACTCCAAGTGGGTGACAATGCCCCAAACTTCAACCTACCAGCAATCGACGGAACCATGTTTGACATGTCAGCGATGAAAGGAAAGCGCGTGATTCTTACATTTTTTAGATTCTCATCGTGTCCGTTCTGTAACATCCGAATTCACCGTCTTCTCAAGAGATGGGATGAGTTTTCTGACGATGTGGTTATGGTTGGCGTCTTCGATGCCAATATTGAAGAATTATCCAAGCGAATGAAGCGACATCCACCACCGTTCTCTGTCGTTGCGGACGAGACCTACGAACATTTCCTCAAGAACGACGTTAAGAAATCGTTGTTTCGAGTTCTATTAGCGCCATTCCGGGCTCCGTTAACAATGCTTGAAGCCATGTTCCGGGGCTACATTCCTCTTACCCTGTCGATTTCAAAACTCTCTACAATCCCTGTTGATATTCTGATTGATGAAAACGGCAAAGTTGTCCGCGCACATTATTGTAAAGACACCGTAGACCACATTCCAATTGACGAACTTATTGCCTTCTCGAAAGGTGTTGGTTCCAAGGCCTAATTGAAATGATATTTAACGGGTAGATGTGGGCAGGTTTTCGGAATTTTTCTTCTTCCCAGAAGTTAAATTTAGCCAGAAAAAGGGTTTTCAAACCGAGGTGTTAAATCCTATAGCCCCCTAATCGAACCATGAACCTTGCACCAACAGATTATGACTTCGGAGCCGCCTCGAATTATTTCTTTGCCACAACCATTACGTGCGCCAATGATGAAGCACGAAAAATGTTTACTGAAGCATTTGGCCACATGCTCAACTACAACCACGAACAAGCGATAGCATGCTTCAGCAAGTGTGCTGAACTTGACCCCTCGTGCGCCATGGCTTGGTGGGGTATCGCCTACTGTGTCTCATCGAACTACAACTGGAGTCCAGGTCTTGGATCTGGTCATGATTCAATTCAACAGGCAGTCTCTCTCAAAGATGGATGCACGGAACTTGAGCAAGATCTTATTGACGCCTTAGCTCAACGCCATTCTGCAGAAGCACGTGACGCTGCAGACCCCTCGGTCTTGAACATGGGTAACGACCCAGAACTCAACGTTGCTTTTGCTGCGGCAATGGAACCACTTTATCGAAAGTACAGCGGCAATCTCGATGTCACTGCAATATATGTTGAGGCATTGATGAACTTGAAAGCGTGGCAACTTTGGGACAAGAACACCTCCACCGGTGAAATCACCCCTGCAGACGATAACACCTTACTGCTGGTGAAGGTAATGGAAGATGCCTTTGCCAACACCGAGGGCGCTAAAGAACACATTGCTCTGTGCCACCTGTACTGCCACGCTCTTGAATTATCTCCTTTCCCTGAGCGTGCTCTTCCTGCTGCTGACGTTCTTCGTACCGCCATGCCAGGTATGGGCCACCTCGTGCACATGCCTTCGCACATCGATGCGTGGGTTGGTCAATGGAAAGAAGCCATTGAATGTAACATTGCAGCAGTCGAAGCCGACGATCACTACGTCGAACTCACTGGGAATGATTCACAGTTTTACAAGTTCTATCGTATGCACAACCATCACTTCGTTGTATGGTGTGCAATGTTTGAAGGACAATATCAGACTGCTCTCAAGTACGCTCGCAAGGCAGTGGATACGCTTCCTGCTGGTGATGAAAATTCAGGTGTACAGTTCATGCTTGCTGGGATTATACCGATGGGTGCAATCTTCCTTGAATCCTATGTTACTATGCCGTGGCACGTTATGATTCGGTTTGGTAAGTGGGACGAGATTCTCGCAGAACCAATGTACTCTGACAAGGATGTATTCCCAGCAACCATCGCTACACAACACTACGCACGTGGTGTTGCTTATGCATCAAAGGGCATGGTTGCAGAAGCTGAAGCAGAACAGGTTTTGTTCAATGAAGCGATTCTAAACCCTGCTCTTGCCGGTCGCGTACTTCACAACAATTTGATGTACCAAGATCCAAGCGATGGGCCGTGTATTTTGTTGGTCAATGCCGCCGTTCTTGCTGGGGAAATTGAATACAGAAAGCAGTTCCAAGCCAAGGCACGTGGAGAGGCTTCCGACTTTACTGCTGCATTCGATCATCTGCGACGTGGTGTCGATCTTTCCCTCAACCTTGCCTACAACGAACCTTGGGGTCAGATGCAACCTGTTCGGCATATCTTGGGAGCACTTCTCTTTGAACAAGGGGAAATCGAAGAAGCAGAAGAAGTCTATCGGGCTGACATCGCACTCTGGAAGGACAACATGTGGGGACTCTTGGGTCTCAAACTTTGTCTCGAGGCACGTGGAGACGCTCCTGATGAACTTGCACAGGTTACGGCATTGTTCAGTGAACGCAGTTCGCGTGCTGACATTGTTCCTGCCAAGACTTGCTTCTGTGCCCAAGACAGCCTCGAAAAGAGTTGCTGTGACTGATTGAGACCTACACTTGAACTCAAGAGTTGACATATTCATTGGCGATGCTTCTAAAGAGCATTATGTCGTGGTATCTCCATGGGATGCGCTAAAACTGTAGTGTCAGTCTTGACATTGCTGTTGGTGCTAGGAGTACCAATGGTGCAGGGTGACCATTCACCGACTCACAGTCGTTGGTCGGTTGAGGCAGGCGATCCTGATGGAGAGACAGAGGTGCTCGTACTTCGCGACAGTGGGAGGTTAACGTTTCCTCTTTTTATTGTCAATGAGAATTTTATAAGCATCACCATTGAATTTGAGTATACCGTGCCATTCGAAGCGACTGTATCTGGTCCAGAAAGTCTGACCATCGAGGGCAGTTCAAGCGAAGAATTCAACGTCATGCTTAGCGGCATTGATCCGTTTGAACACACTGCAGGGACGACGGGTGAGTTCGAAGTTGTTGGGACCGTGACCTCGCGTCAAGGACTGCCAGTCAGTGTGCCTGGTGACAGCGATTCATCAACGATTGACATTGAAATCCCAGCGATTCATTCACTCTCGCTGGAACTGAAAGGACCTCTAGACCCAATTGTTGCCGGACAGAGTTCTCAACTTGAAGTGACTCTTACAAATTCAGGTAATGTCGCAGAGCGGGCGTCGCAAGTCACAGTATCGGGGAACTGTCCTTTCATCACCTATGGAGAGAATGTCGAACAGTTGACCGGTCAAACGATTGCCTCTGGAGCCTCTCTCAGTGCCGAAATCCCCTTTGAAGTCCCTGTGGACCACTCAACGAAAGTGTGCAATTTTGCTGTGGATTCGTTTTTCGTGTGGGGTGATGGTTCTCTGTCGTCTTCTGACGGTATCCGTGTGGATATTGTGGCAGTCGAAGTTGATGAAGAGAGTACTGGATCTACTGTAAGCAATACGCTTCCTGGACCGGGTATTTTGAGTGGTATTTTCGCAATACTGCTCGCTGCTGTAGGTCGTCGATGCGAATGACCTTTACGCTCATTTGACGCAGAAGTATATTCCCTCATCGTGAAGAAGTTAATTCTGCTCACGTGAGTACTTCAAGAAGTCGATCTTGTTCTGCAGCCATTCGAAGTTCCATGGCGATTCTTCGTCCGCTTGACATTGGCTTTCTCCACGTAGCGTTTCCGTACGGGTGTCCGACGCTCACGTGAACGTTGGTACCTCCACCGAGTCGTGGGGCAACGTCGTAAATGTAGTAATTCATGTCTTTATCAATACAGGTCTGTAAGCAGAACGGTCCAATAATTCCGGGGTCGTAATGTTCCTTACTTGCAGTGATAAAGCGTTCACCCAGCTCGAATGCTTTCTCTAAAAGCGATTCACGAATGGTTGCAGTATTGTGACCGACAACGGTCATCTCGGGAATTTGCTGATGAGCAGGCATGGTCATTTGTTGAGGAGCAGGGAGACGAACATGCCCATCAAGTGACGATTCAAATCGCCAGTCAACTCCGAGAAGTTCGAGCCTTTCACCTTCTTCAGCCAACGGACTATAGAAAAAGTTGAGGTTGAACACCGGGCCGATGACATAGCGTTCAATTCGAGCGCCTGCAAGCGATTCCTCGTCGATAATGCCTTCTTGAAGTAAGGTTGTAGATTTCTCCTGATATTCCTTGAAGGACGCACAGGTGAAGAAACCTCGTTCCAACTTCTTTTGTGCGTGGTGAAGTTTGACGATAACCAGGCAATCAATGTCTTGAGGGTCAGCAATGGCTTCTGGGTATGGAAGCCCAGCTTTGTCAAGTATCCAGTAATAATCTTGTTCTTCAGTTCGTTCTTCCATTCGCAGCATGTTTCGTGAACCGAACAGCGGGACTTTGAAGGAATCTTCAACGTCTTCAATATTCGAATACGAAGTGAATGAGCGGTTTGGAATGTAGACGACATTTCTTTTTCTCATTTCTTCTTGCATCGAAGGCAGCATCACGTCGTTGAACGAGGGCATGACAATCGCTTTATCGACCATTCCTCGGATGACTCGCCCGGAATTCGTGCGATGAGCTTTGAAGTAATTAGCGTAGGTTTTGTGACGTCCTTCCTTGCAATAAGCGACAGTTGGGAATCCCTCTTCAATGGCTCCATCGCAAATGTCGAGTGCAGAATGGGATGCGGTCATTCCGATGCGAAGTTTCATTCGATCATAATCGTCGACAATGGCTCCAATCTCGTCTCGGGATAGCATGGTGATACCTCAGTAACAGTCCTGTACAATGGGGGGTCTTTCATCTCATCGGAAACGAAGCCATCAGTCGTATCGCTGAAGTTGCATCAATTCTTCGGTTGAGAGTGTCTCACCAGACATCAATTTGCCCATCAAATCTTGGACTTCCACTCGAGCATTGGTCCTTTGACCCTTTCCTGAGTCTGCACCACGCATGGCGCGGAGCATGTCTTGAATCGAGTGAAGACACCGCAGGGAAACGATGTAGGCACGATGGTTTTTATCCGCTTCTTTCTTTGATTTTCGAAGTTCACGGTGGGAAGATTCTGCTTTCTCTCGTTGATTGTCTACTTCCTTATTCCACTGCAACATTAGGTCGTGGGCTTCTTGAGCAGCTTGAGCCGCCTCAGTCACTTCTTCATGGGCAGATTCTTGCATTTCCATAGCGACTCGTAATTTCTCTCGGGCCTCTTTGAGGTCAGTGTTTGAGTCTTCTGTTGACTTCATTTTTTTGATTTTAGCAGCGATCTCTTTCATTCGCTTCATGACTTTTGTCTCATTTTTACCGGTGTGTCTGCCCATTTCAAACTCGTTTTCTAAACGCATAAGTTCTCTGCTGAGGGAATGGACTGTGTCTGGTCGGTCTCGGCGACCGCGCCGGCCTCCTTCTTGTTGCACTGGAACTGCTTCAGGTCCCTTTGACGCATTGAGTAGGTCTTTTGCCTCTCGAACCAACTTGTTGGCTTCTTGTCGGGCGTTTTTCTTTTCACGAACGATTTCGTTCATCTGCTCACGGATTTCACGCTGTTCTCGAACTTGGACAATCAGTTCTCGAACTTCGCCGTTCATTTCATTTCGCTTGGCGGTGAAACTTTTGGAATTATCATTGCACTCGTCTCGAAGTGTACGGTATTTTGTAGCCTTTTCATCGACCATCTTTCGTCGCTCTTCGAGTTGAGTTTTTAGTTCATCCATTCGTATCTCACCTGGTCAGTGGAAGACTCCCATCTTCTCACCAGCCTTGCGACCTACCCTTCACATTTAATCCCTTCACAGCAGTTCGCAGATAATCCAAAGCGAATACCGTCGATATTTACCATATGTTCACGGGATTAAGGCATTGAATGTTACTGATAATGATTCTAAAGTTTGGCGGATTTGTCCGAGGTTTGCAGATGACTGACATCGTATCACTACAATGCGGTTTCCGTCTAGTTGTTCAGCAATAATGGTTCCAGATTCTCCAACGAGCGTCACTCGCTTTTTGGCAACTGATGGATCAAGCAGAGCTATCGCCTTTCCAAGGTGCTGTACTGAATCGTCATGCAACGGTTCACTGTAGAGAACAAAACCTTCGTTGTCTAACAGCGCTGCGCCGGTGACGTCACGGAGTGCGACGATTTCTCGGAGAAGCCTTCGTTCCACACACAGTGCTAGCGAGGAGAGAGCATAACCTTTGACCTAAATAGATCAATCATCGGGATGCTTCACTGCTGTAATCCGGTTGGGAAGGTGTTCACACCCGTGTTCACATCGGCTGCAGAGGGTCTTGAACTGTAGACCAATAGGCAGAAGATTCCGCACACGGTTGGTGCGAACAGTAGTGGTAAGAGTGTCGTAAGGAACTGCGATACCAGGAGAATCGACAATCCAATCATACTTGCTGCATAGCCGACTACATTGGTGGCTGAAATTACGTTTCGAATACTCATAATAAGTCCGTTCATGATGCTTAGTTCGTAAAGGAGGTATATGAGACTGTGTTTTTCAAAATTGGGAGGATGTGTCTCCAAATACTCCAGTTGTTGGAAGGCAGTATCACGAAATTGATTTTCACATCAACAACATTCTGCTCAAGCAAGATGCTGTTCGATGTCGCCTCGCATCATGTAACCAAGTCCGGATTGGTAATAGTGCTCTAACTTCTCAACAATCGCTAAGCCTCTTTTTTGATAAAAGTCTTGAGCACGGGTGTTGTCTGCTTTTACTTCAAGTTGAATCGTTTTCTTACCCAGGGATTGTGCGTGTTCAATCAGATGGTCCCATGCATCGCTTCCATGACCATGGGATTGATATTGCTGTTCAACAACGAATGCAGCAACTCTCACACCATCCTCAAGGAAAGGGAGTGACCACAGTAGACCCTTCAGTGATTCTGCTTCAGGATAAGTTTCATTGTCGATGAGCAGCAAGTTACCTTCCCACTTGGGGATGTTCAAGGAGGCTAAGGATACATCGGCGTACACTTCTCCGGTTTCTCGTAGGAACAATTCGATAATTCGCTGTCGCCAGTCATCGGGCATGGACTGCGGTTCCATTCCGTACACCCATTGGATGTTCGACATAAGGCATCATCATTCTTTTTTGCCCTTTTTGGACGTACCACGAACGCCTCGAGACACGGAGAGGTTTCTCGAGGACTGCTTCTTTTTACGTTCAGCACGGCGAGCAGATTTCGGGCTGGGAGAGTTTGTTTGGACATTTGACAGTCCACCGCTGTTCAACAGGACATCGAGGTCGGTGAGTGAAAGTGTGCCTCCGGATGAAGCACGTTGTTGAACTTCCTCAGGCTTCGGTCCGTTGTTTCGAGGTTTCCAATCGGCTTGGCCTGATTTTCCTTTGTTCGACTTTTTACCGCCGCCTTTGCGGCGTTCATGACCAGTATTCGTTCGTTTACTACTGACTCGAATCCAGGCTTCCAAACGCCCCTGTTCTCTTCGAAAACCTCGTCGTTCTTTTCGTCGCTCTTGGATTACCTTTAGCAGTGATTGTGCATTTGAATCAAATTGTCTTGCTTCGCTGAACTCTGTTGACATATTGGCAAGCGCGGGTTCAGATTGAATCAGTTCCTTTCGTGCACTCGATTGCTTTCCTTCAGTGATCTTTAGTTCTTTGACCGCCTTTTTCTGCTCGCGAACCAGTTCGATAAACTCCTTGTGGGCTGCATCAGCACGAAGCGCTGCTTTGTGCATTTCTTGCAATTCAAAGAACCACGAAAACTGCTCTTCTTCCCGCTGCAGTGAAGGGACTTCAAAGAAATCCACTTCTCCGACAAGATTTTTGTACACTTCGACGATTAATTCTCGAATTCGATACAACGGAATACCAATTTTACTGTTGATTTCGTTGCGTTCGTTTTGCAGGGCGTCCATTTTTTGACTTCGAGGTCGTAGGCTACGGACAATTGTACGATGTTCATTTCTCAAATCACTGGTTTCCTCAATCAATCCACGGAGTGCTCGAGAAATACGAATGTTGTTGTGGCGCTCTTCCTCAAGAACGGAAATCCGTTCTTCAAGGTCTGCTAATTGTTTGATTGTCTCTGCTAACATCGTATCAACTTCAGCACGAGGCTTTTGGCGTAAGTCTTCAAAGAGGTCCTTTTCTTCCAAATGCTTGAAGCGCTCTGGATTTTTCGTTTCACACAGAGCTTTCCACGATTTCCCTTCATTCAATCCAATCCAAAAAGAAAACAGTTCTTCTTGGATATCAAGTGCTCCTTCAGGGCGTAGAACTCGACTCAAATCATGTTCGTGGTCAAACGGGTCTTCGACAGGGAATGAATGCTTACCCAAGCGAGTTCTTGCATCTTGAAGAATTGCCTGACTTGCTTTTGGTTTACCATATTTCCATTTCTTTTCCTTTCGGCCGATGGGCCGACCGCTCCGGATGGAAATCACATTTGAATCCCACGTTCTTTCAAGAACCAGTTGTCGGAAAAAGTGAACCATGATTGCTCCAATAGATTGGCTGTTCGCTTCTTGAAGCATGGTTGCAGGATTTTCGGACATGGTCAAATCGTAGTTCTTACCTTCTACGTTCACGGTGTTTCTTTTCTCACCCGCTTGTATGTTTGGGGCTACAGGAGGCGTAGTGGTCTGCAACGATTGAAGGGCGATTAAGGTCCACGCGTAGGATGAAAACGAGCCCTTAGCGGCGTTGCATACATCTCTTTGAGATGCCCAATGCTTTACTGCACGAACGCATTGAGAGATTCGTTCATCCACCGTCGTGTACGACTTCAAGAGTTGGGTATTGTGTAATGCGAGGGTGTTGTTGACAGAGATGTCCACCGGAATCTTTGTCCGCTCATCGGTGAATTTGATGATTGGAACCTTTGCAGAGGTGAGCAGTACAATGTCCTCCATGTCTTGTTGACGAAGCATTTGAGAAAGTGCGCTGAGTACTTTCTTAGGCTTTTCTCCAGTGAACTGAAGACACAAATCGAGGTCAGCATTTCCCAGAGATAGTCCAGATTCCGATGAACCGAACTGTTGCAATTTACTTCCTTTGAACCGTCGTTCAATCGAACGCTGGAGGTGCTCGAACAGTTTTTGGCGTTTCTTGAGGTCTCCCGATTTTGGAGCATGCAGTTTAAGCGAGTCGAGTATGTCACCTGAAATGCGCTCAATAGTGTCGGGTGTTAAGTCCTCACCATTGGGTAATTCCAGTGAATCGGTTAGGTATGCGTGAACATTCGGCCAGCGGTGTTGTTGCTCCGGAGAGAAGCCTGTGACTTCACAGTCATCACTCATTCTTCCTCACCTTCCGCTTTTTTACTTGGGCTGGATTTCGATGCAGTGTTTGACTTTTTTTGGTGTCGCTTGAACGGCTTTTTCTTGTCGTCAGGTTGCCGCATTCTTCGTCGACGAACGTGGCTCGAAGGCTCCCCTTCACGGACTTTTTCTGCATTAACAAGCAATGAATCAAACCCTTCATCAATTCTTTTTTGCCAGTGTTCGAGGCCCTGTTGACTGCTGTAAAGCGCTTGAGCTAAGCGCTTGGTTCGAGCATCTGCACGACGGCGATGAGCCTCCTGTTCGAGGTAGGTGTTGTGGAAATATTCGTTTTCAGATGCAAGGTCGAGGATTGCTTGGTGCGCTTTTTCGGCTGAATCCAGATTTTTCCGAGCGTCAGCATACAACGATTTCATCGTTTGAAAGTCATCGACATTGTCGTTTCTGCCTTCGACCCATTCCTCATGTTGGCGAATCAGTGCTTTCATTTCTTTGATGTATTTTTGTTCTGTTTTGTGGTTCCCAGAATTTGTTTCGAGTTGCGTTTCGATCGCATTCAATTTTTCATTGAGTTTGGCTTTTGCCCACTCAGGATTCGCATTTTTCACGCCACCTTCTGCTGCGATTTTGTCACGCAGTTCACCAGCATCTTGAAACAGCTTTCGAGCCTTCTTTTGAGCATCTGAGCGTTCTCGTTTGAGGTTCGCTACTTTCGCATTAACTCCATCTCGTTGTTCCTTTGCGCTACGTGCCAGTGGTTCAGCGTCTCGCAACTCTTCTTGCCTGGCATCAAGTTGTTCGGGTATGGCCTCAGCCAGCCGTTCTCGGCGATGCAGAATCGACTTCGCCAGTAAGGCAGGGGTCATTTCCAACAACTCCTCGGGGCTCATGCATACTGCGCCAGCCTCCAACCTTGAATAAACATGGCGTAGTGACTTCTTTTGGCGAGAAGGTGAAGAACCCCCGTGTGAAGGGGATTGTATGGGCAGGGTACGTTCGGGAGAATCGAAGATGCCCGCCATGTGTTTGTCGCTCCTCTTTGTGCTGCTCGCAGTCCCTCTTTCAAGTGCGAGTGGTGGAAGCGTAGTCATTGATGTAAGTACATTTTCACTCACTGATTTTGAGGCTGTGGAAAACCCGTCTTACGATCTGCAATTCGAAGTCACTGAATTTTCTTCTGTTTCGGCAGACGTCGTGATTCACATCAAACTTCTTTCGCTTGAAGGCATAGAACTCCAGTCATCGAGTACCAATTACACCATCGACGCAGATGCCTCGGTACCTATTTTTCACACCTTTTCGGCGTTGCCGTATGGTTACAGTGTAGTTTCGGTCCAACTTACCGGTGATGTGGGGAGTTCGAATCAATCGTTTGTGAATTCCATCAATCGAACGATCCATCACCTTCGTCCCGTTGAGATCTCGCTTTCCGAAGCCGAAGATGTCCTGCTGAGCGGCGTGGATTCTTCTGGGCAACTCACCGGAAATTCATCCATTCATGACGGCGACTATGTCCGCACCGAGGTTGCTGTAATCAACGATGGCGACTATTCATGGAGTGGTACAATTTCATCAAACCTCACATCAGGTGACGCTTCAGACAGCCAAGTGAGCGAAGTGGTCACTGTTGGGCCGTCCTCTTCAACAATGGTCACCATTCACAGCGCAATTTGGGTACAGGAAGGAACCGCATCTCTGCATCTTGAACTGAACAATTCCGGAGATGGCGACTTTACTGATGAGGTCCGCTCTTTTGAGTTCACAGTGAATCCTCCCCCACTCCCCGTCATTCAAACCGATGTGCAGATGCTCACTGAATCATATTCGGCAGGTGACCTTCTTGAGTGGAATGCTTCAGTGGCGAATGAAGGTTCACTCAATTTCAGTGGATTCTTCGTGTGCTCATTTGAATCTCAAGTGTTCATGAATCAAAGCATTGATGTCGCTGAACAATCAACTGAAACGGTCTTGTTCCAAACCACTGCTCGTCCCGGCTTGCTTCAATGCATGATTGAAGGAGAGCGCATTGATGCAAGTTCAATTTCATCATACTCAAAACTCCTCAATGTTGAGTCGGCAGCGTTTGAATCGGCAGGTAGTTCAGTTCCTGCAGTTCTCAATGGCCCTTGGCATTCAGGGGATTCTGCGGTGTTCTCAATGTTGGTGCGTAACCACGGGCAACATCTCGGGCATGTAACACTTGTATGCGAAGCAAATGGAGTCACTTTCACAAGTCCTTCTTTAGAACTTGAAGTGGACGCCGCTGGTGAAGTTGCCGTCTCCGTACCGATGACAAACGCTGGAAGCCAAGTTGTGAACTGGTCGCTTCATTCACCTGATGGAGCAATTGATGTAGGTTTGAACGGCTCATTGAGTGTACCTGTTGCAGTTCAACAATCGTTGAATCCCCTCGTAACATCGGTCACTTGGGATGCTGAGGTTGGCATCTCGTTCAACTGGTCAGTTGAATTGAGTGATGGCATTGATCGTATTGTTCGACTCCGACTTGGTTACACCGATGCGAGTTTTGAAACCTATCCACTGGACTATTATTTCCTCCTTTCACCGGGGATTACCACTGGTCAGTACGTGGTCGGTCTGGTTGATGCAACCCGAGTATCGATTCGAGTGAATCCAGATAATTGGACTGCAGGATTTGGCTTTTCGAGTCACAGTTTAAGCGTACCTGATGAACGCCCGGAGTACGACCTTGAGTTCTCTGCAATCCCAACGCCTTTGCGACCAATTTACACCGAATTAGCTACGGTGACAGTTCAAATTCGAAACACTGGTGATGTGGCAGGAATAGAGGGATTCATCGTTCTTTCCACGCAGGAGGGAGCGCTTCTTGGAGAGAAGCAAACCGAATCACTCGCAGCGAATTCAGATCAGTCTCTCAGTTTCACTTTTGCATGGCCTGAAGGAAGTACTGTTTACTTGAAAGCGACGTGGATTGTTGACGACCAAAGCAAGACAGATTTAGCTTCATTCCAGTCAGAGGTTCGGGTTGTTGAAGACGAAACATCTTCGATACCATGGACGGGTATCTTCGGCGGTATCGGCTTAGCAGTTGCCATTGGAGCTGTTATTCGGATTCTGCAAAACCGCTCCTCTGTGTCATCACCGAAGAATCCGACCTCCAAAGATGCTAGAACGGCATCGAAATCAATCCCCTCCAGTGTTGAGAAAATTCAAGTTGGCTGCCCTGTGTGCGCGCGACAACTTCGTGTTCCTGCCGATTACGATGGCTCGGTACGTTGCCCTGATTGCTCGAACAAGTTTGATGTCACATCAAGGATTGAAACACCTCAAGACCACGAAGATCTAGAAGACGACAGCGATGATGAACATGACGACGGTAAGGTCGAACTTTCCTGTCCCAAATGCGCCCAATCCCTCCGTGTTCCGGCGTCATATTCTGGCTCCGTTCGTTGTCCAGCCTGTGAGGAAGTTTTTTCATCTACTGGATAGTATGCGCTTTGTAGGGGGCGATGAGTTGAACGGTCACTTTCAGGAATTTGAAGACCAGTACCTTATCACGATGTATGATTTCTTTGAATCAAATCCGGGTCAAAGAGTGAGAACGGGCGACCTCGCCTCTTCGCTGAAAGTTTCACCTGCATCAGCGACCGAAATGGTTCAACGTCTTGCTTCGAAGGGCTTCATCGACTATCAGCCTTACAAGGGTGCGCTTTTTACTGATGAGGGATTGATTCGTGGCACGAAGATGAAACGCCGTCACCGACTTGCAGAAGTACTTCTAGAAACGCTGTCGTTTGAGGGAGACATTCATGAAACAGCATGCCGGTTGGAGCATGCCATTAATGATGACTTAGAGGTGACGCTCTCCCTCCTCCTCGGCCACCCTGTAAACGGCCCGGTAACGTTTGGAACTGAAATGCCGGAACCTTCACCGGAAATATTAGAAAAAATTCAATCTTCAAGCAGCAAAATCCAGTTTCTCCACCACTTGGGAGAAGGACAAAAAGGGATTCTTCATGGAATGCTGATGACCGATGGTGACAAAGCAGTGCTAAACGGGCTTGGTCTTGAACTCGGTATGGAACTTCAACGTTCGGCTACGGGTTTCACGTTTGCAGATGGTTCAGGATTTGCATGTTCTCCGGAACTCGCTGCAAAGTTGCTGATTCGTTGCTAAGCCCGATTCAAGTATGAAACAGTTTTGTGTTCGTTCTCTCTGGGTTTGCCATGACCAAAGCGAATTCAGTTGACGAAACGGAACAATCCGCGTCGGTTGTGAGTGAGGAGAACATTCTATCTTCTGAGCGATTTTGGTTCGCACTTGACCGTCAATTGATTGGTTTTGGCTTACGGCTGATTCTGTTTTTGCCCGGAATCTCATTTCTCACCTACTTCGGAGCCCTCGCATTTTCTTCCCAATCACCTGAATGGTGGAACCGAATCGAACCTACGTTGAACATGAGTTTTGCAATGGCGCTCACCTCCCTTACCTTCGTGATCCTGTTCGGATATATCTTAACACAAACACTGCACAGACACCGAGTCAATCTCTCTATTCATAACTTCAAGCAAGAAGTTGAACTCCTCAATGAACAAAACCTCTCTGTTCAATCACTTCACGGATATGAAAGTCTAGCAGACTACTTGAATGGTGTCAAATCACGGCATTTTTTGTCGCTGTTTTTCTCAGTACTTTCCCTGCTTCTAATCGGCATCATCTTCTACGTAGGTATAGCATCACTTAATGGGCGCATCCTGCTTTTGTTGTCGTTTTCAATGGTGCTTTTGTCTCTTGGCCAGCACATACCAACTCGCAGTCGACCCTTTAACATGGATGAGCGTACTGGACTTTTGGATGCATACACACCCCCTATCCATCCTTCGACTTTAGAAACGGTGTTCAGCGATTTAGTGAAAACACACATGGACCCGCTGCTTCGTTCCGTCTACGAGATTTACTCGAAAGAAATTGAATCCAACATTCGTAAGCAGATAGAACCTCACTTCGCACGTGAAAAATTACTCATGACGCTGTATCGACATTCCAAAGGCCTCGACCTCCAGACGATGCGCTCTGAGTTGTTAGAAGTCCTCACACCGAAAGGTTTGGAGTACGTTGAAAATCATCCGACCTTTTCGATGGAAGAATGGCTGACCATCATTGACCATATTGAAGGTTCATGTCCTGCTTTCTTCAGAATGATTGGGCGGATTGAAGAAGATATCGGTGCAGGGCGCTCACCCACTACCGATGAGATTGTGTTCGAAGTTGATATGGAAAACGTCGTCCATGAGCGAGCGAATCTTTTCACACTCATCCACAATCTTTCTGACGCACCTCGAACCATTGTTCTGCGCGTTCAGTCTCCTGATTTCCGTCCACACGATCTGGCGATGACGTACCGATTGAATCCAGGCGAACGCCGATGGTGGTCAGATTCATCGCTACCGGTCGCCAGTGAGGGTGATGACGATGTTCTTGGCTTGATGTCGGGTTTACTCCGCGACGGCACTGTAGCATGGCAATCGATGTTGCCAGAACGGTTTGGAGAAGCGACGGTTTCTGTGCGACTTGAAGAACAGAGTGGGGATTTAATCATCGGTCGGCAAATCAATGTACGTGTTCGGTCAAAGTACCTGCAGCGTATTCGGAATTCTGCTGCTCTCAGTTCAACACTGTTCGGTATTCTAGGAATCTCCCTCGGTATTTTTATCAAAATCAGCGATATTCTCGGAAATCTTGGCGTTTGAGTGTAGTGCCACTATGCGTAGTCTTGAAATGGAGCACTCCGTCGAGGGTTCATGCGCGGCAGTCCAGACGATGCGGCTTCGAACCCAGATTCAGAACTTCGTGAAGAACTGCAAGGGATGGAAGCTCGCGTTCGCAAAATGCGAGCAACCCGTAATTCTTTCAGTGATCAAGCTCGGACGGTTGCAGATAAACGCAACGCTGTTCAAGGCCAGTACAAAGAGCACAGAGAAAAAGTCGACCTCGTGCTCACGGAAGTCAAAGCGATACGAGCAGAAGTAAAGATGTTCAAGGAACAACGAAATGCAATCCAACAGCAGCTTCGGGACGTGATAGGTCAAGCTAAAGGGCGCAGAGGTGAAAAGGGAGAGAAGAAATCTGCTTCCGCAGAATATGCGAAACTCAACAGCGAAGTGCATTCCCTTGAGAAAACATTTGAAACATCCTCAGTTGGACAAAAGAAAGAGAAAGAAATGATTAAGAAAATCAAGGAAATGAAGCGCCGTATCCAAGAACTTGCTCCCGAAGTCACCGAATTAAAAATAATCAATGTAGACTTGTCTGATTTAGACACTGCCATCAAGACGCTGCGAGCCGAGGCAGACGCAGCCCACCAATCAATGCTTGAAGCGGTTGGTCGTGCAGATGGAATGTCCAAGGAAGTGGACGAGGCATTCGCCCATCGAGATTTCCTCAAAGCCGAGGGAGACCGTTTTCACAACGAATTTTTGGAACATCGCGAGAAGTCCGACCAAATGCACAATAAAATTACAGAACTCATGGTCGATGTCAATAAAGTTCGCGACAAACTCAACTTGGCTCGTGATGAGCGTAAATCATGGATGACAGACCACAATGCTGCCGTTTTAGCTGAGATGAAAACCGGAGCAGAATCCGAAGAAGTGGCGGATGATTTGGTGTCCAAACTTCTGAACTCTGGCGGCATCAAATTTGGTGGAATTGGCGAAGGTGATGACGCACCCTCTGGTAAGAGAAAAGCCAAGTCTGGAAAGAAGAAGGCGATGAAGAAAGTCGGTTTAAAAGCCTCTCGTCGACGTTGAGGTGGTCGTCTGTTCGGCGTCATCATGGCTGGCGGGCAAGGTTCCCGTCTTCGCCCGTTAACACTCACCCGTCCTAAGCCAATGGTTGAGGTGTTGGGCCGTCCAGTGATTGATTTTGTCAAGGATGCAATGGTGGCTGCTGCAATCGACACAATCGTCGTTACAACTGGTTATCGTGGCGAGCAATTGGCCGACCACGTGGAAAGTTGGAATGATGAATCCGGTATTTCAGCATGGGTCAACCAAGAATCAACGCCCATGGGCACTGCGGGGAGTGTTCGTCTTCTGTCTGAGAAACTCACCGAGACATTCGTAGTCGGTTCAGGTGATTCAGTTGCTTCGTTCGATATTGGAAAACTCTTGGACGCCCATCGAGCGAGTGGTGCGAAAGTAACGATGGCATTGTGGGAAGTTGAAAATCCAACCGAATTCGGTATCGTCGGCCTCTCAAAACTACAAAACGGAGAACTCGATGGTTCTCTTCGAGAGGGTTTCATCTGTCGGTTCAAGGAAAAACCAACTGTTGAAGAGGCGTTCAGTAACGTAATTAACGCTGGATTATACATCATTGAACCTGAAGTGATGCAGTTGATTCCGACTGGAGAAAAGTTTGATTTTTCAAAGCAATTATTCCCCCTTGTTCTTGAGATGGGATGGCCAATGTACGCACAAACAATCGAAGGTGTTTGGTTTGATGTCGGACATCCCTTCGAACTTATTCGAGCTCAGCACACGCTTATTGAGCAGCGAGAAACGCTTCCTTTCCCTCTCCCGCAAGGTCGATTCGATAATGGTAACTTTGTTGCCAATTCGGCAGAACAGAACGGAAATATGGTTGGCTCTGTCGTATCTGATCGCTGCCTTGTTTCATCTGATGTTGAACTTCGAGACACCTTACTGATGGCCGGCTGCACAATAGAGCCAAATTCGATCTTAGTCGAATGTATTCTTGGAAGAGATGTGCACGTTGGTTCAAACGTTCATTTGCACCAAATGGTGATTGGTGACGGCATTCGTATCGAACCAAACACAGTAAAATCACATTCAAGGATTCCAAGCACAAATAAACTTGACGGCGCTTGAATCAAATACCCTCGACGATGGGGTTAGTATGAGTCCAATGTCATCGAACGCATCAGCACCTCGTTCCTACGACCGTTCATGGGAAGAAATCGAAGACATGCTGAACCGTGCTATCGCCAAAAGAAAGGAATGGAAACTTTGGTTTGAAGAGTGCCGAAGAAACGATGATCGTGACGGAATGAAGGAAGCAGCCCGGAATCACAAGGCCCTCGACGGGGTCGTAAAAACGCTCAAGTGGACTCTTGGTGAAGAGGGAATTGGGGAGCCGTTGGAATAGTTACCAACCGCGCTGATCCATTCTGACTTCAAGAGTTTCGAGTTCGTCTCCTTTCATCGGGTCGCCTAGCGTCATTGCCATTGCCTCAGTCACCTTCGCAGCATCATCATAATGTGCGGTAGCCAACACGATTGCATCAGCCATAGTTTTTGGGTCGCTTGACTTGAAAATTCCAGATCCGACAAAAATCCCGTCCATTCCCAGGCGCATCATGTGCGATGCATCAGCGGGTGTTGCAATACCTCCAGCAGAAAACGTGACAACAGGAAGTCGTCCGAGATTCTTGACTTCAAGAAGAATGTCACACACATCGGCATGCATGGAATCATCAATAGCTCCAAATGGCGTCATGGGATGTCGGCCGGGTAGCGATGAGGCGTCGGAAAGTACTTTGTAACGGTCAATTACAATCTTAGCAGCCGCCTCGATACCTTGTTCATCCAGCGATTGGATTTGTCGGATTTCTTGGTCGATAAGACGTGCGTGTGTCACGGCAGCAACGAGGTTACCCGTACCAGCCTCTCCTTTTGTTCGAATCATTGAAGCGCCTTCGTAAATTCTTCGAACCCCTTCCGCTAGTCCGGTTGCCCCGCAGACGAAAGGAATTGAATATTCGTTTTTGTTGATGTGGAAAAACGGATCAGCCGGTGTGAGAACTTCAGACTCATCAACCATGTCAACACCCATCGACTCGAGAATTCGAGCTTCCCCTTCGTGACCAATTCGCGATTTTGCCATCACGGGGATAGACGTGCAGTCGAGGATACCTTGAATCATGTCGGGGTGACTCATTCGAGCTACGCCTCCATCTCTCCGAATGTCAGCAGGTACCCGTTCAAGTGCCATGACGGCAACAGCACCAGCGTCTTCAGCGACGGCTGCTTGCTCAGGGTCGACGACGTCCATAATGACACCACCTTGCTGCATTCGAGCGAAACCTCGCTTAAGTAAATCGCTGCCGTTTCGAAGTTGAGTAAAGTCGGTTCGTACCATGGGAAACAGTTCTTCCAAGTGCACGACCTTCAAGAACATTGGTTAACGGCCACAGGCTCTAAACCGCTCCAAATCAGTCTCCAAGAACCGGAGAATCGCCTTCAGCGATTTCGGCATCAACCGATTCATCTTCATTCCGCTGAATCCATTCTTCTTCTTCATCTGGAATATCTACATCGGAAAAAATGGCATCGACGGGACACTCAGGTGCGCATGCCGCACAATCAATGCATTCATCGGGATCAATTACCAGGTAGTTCGCCACTTCTCTAAAAGCCTCAACGGGGCAAACATTGACGCAATCTTGGTATTTGTGGTCGACGCAGGCTGAGGTCACGATGTGTGGCATGATAATTCATTCCGACCTTCAAATTCAACTACTTGAAACCTTGTTAGGGCTCAATTTCCCCTTCGTGCATCCAACCACTGCTGGCCGTAGAACTGCCATTGTTCCATTGTCCATCCGTGTGGGAGACCATCAAGAGGCACTTGAGGGCCTGAACGGGGTTGAACTGGTGGTGGTGATTGGACGCTGTGCACACGCTCATACTCAGCTGCAGCAATTGTAGGAGCAGCGGTTGAATCAACTTCGCTTGTATGAGGCAAGTCAATCATCGGCTTTACTTCTGGGAAGGAATCTGCGTACTCGTATCTAGCCTCATGGACAGGGAGAAGGGTATTGGCAGCATTGGTCTGAACTGTCGTTCCCTTGAGTTGAGTCGCTAGAACGTAAAATATGAGCCATAATCCGGCAAAAATGAGTGCAAACGCGAGAATGAATTGGGATTTCATGAACGTCTCTCCTTGTGCCGATTGAACTGATGACGAAGGAACTTTTGCTTCGCTAATGTCGGGTTCATCGGTCGTGAGATTTGAATCTTCACCCGAGTCATTGTCTTGGGTTGAGGCTGGAGGTTGATTTTGGTTTCCTTCATCAAACGATTCATTCGAAGGTTCGTTCACTTCATTCGATGCAGGAAACGGCGTTTCATCGCAACCGTTTGGAATTCCATCATCGTCATCATCGATTTCATCATCCTCTCCTTCGCACATGTCGTCAACATCTGCAACACCGTCTCCGTCTGTATCAATTAACGAATCGCAGCCGTCAGGTATCGCATCATAGTCGACATCGACGGTATCATTGAATCCTTCACACTTGTCTTCAAAGTCTTGGATTCCGTCACCGTCAGAATCTATAGAATCATCGCATTCGTCTGGTATTGTGTCTTGGTCGACGTCGAGCGTGTCGTCAAATCCAATGCACTGGTCATTGGGGTCGGTGACGCCGTCCATATCAGAATCGTCGATGCAGCCATCACCGTCATTATCCCACGGTAGCGATTCCTCATTCGGGCATTGGTCAGTCCACAGTTCAAGATATACTGTCGGCGTCATGTCTTTGTCCGAGAATCCTTCAAAATCGACTGGATAACGGTGTGATTTGAACACTTGATTTGCCGTGGTACCTGCACGGTTACCGTCGGGGATTTCGTCACCTTGAGTGAGCGAACCTTGACCTGTAATCGGATTGATGTAGGTCCATACAATCATTCCAGAAGGACTGACTTCGTACAGTGTTCCACGGGTACCATAGGTGACCAGTGTGTTGCCATTTTCTAGTCTCTGGACTCCAGAGATTGCCGCAGCATACATCGCTTCGCCTCGGTTCCAACTCCACGAAGGCGTATTGGGGCCCCAGGTGTTGTTCGCCTGAAGTTCGTACGTGCCATTCGTCAACGGCGTATCGATGACCTCGATTGAAGAATAAGCACCGTTTCTCCCCACACCGTTGTTGAAAAGAATCAGTTTCCCCTCATCAAGAAGGCCTTCTTCGATCCATTGTACGTCGTGTTGGCTGAACAGTTGCTGGTCACTGGAGAGCCCTGCATCATGGGTTTGCGGGTTGCCCCAGCGATACAACAAGTCCCCCCCTTTTCCGGAATTACCTCCAGAATGTGATGCAGCTTCCTGCGTGGTTGTACTGTGGTCTAGGATGTATATTTCATTCATGTTTTTGCATGAAAGTACGATTTGGTCGAGTTCTGCATTGTAATCAATTCCGTTGCAATGCATCCAATCAGCGCGCCCTGCTTGATTGCCCGTTGCACCGATGTAGTTGATGTCCAACAGTTCAGGATGTTCGGCAACAACACCGTAATTGTCTTTGGTAGGATCGTAGTCCTGAATGAGGTGGTCCCAAGCATTCCACTGCCACACGATGTTTGCGTCAGAAGTACCTACTGGTTGGACTTCAATGATGTGGTCTGGCCAAACATTCGCTGTGCCACCGGGTGCATCGCTTGCAATCTCTGGGTTTCGACCAGCCTGCAGTGCCTCTGCTTCTGTTTTATCTTCCCAAGCAATAACCAAAATATTTCCATTTGGCATCGGTTCGATATCGTGATGAGAAATGAACGATGTGGATGAATAGTCCCACGACCATTCCAATTCACCATTCCAACTGATTCGCTCAATTTTACCTGCGATACCTCCACCGCTAAAATCCCCGACCGCTTCTTGAGCGAGGTTTGCAGTACGGAGTAAATCTCCGTCGGGTAAAATGTAGGCTGAAAGCCCGGGCCGGTATCCACCCGGAGAGGTCCAGGAATGCACTTCACGTCCATCATTGTCGATGAGGTAACTGGTTGATGATGGCATTGGAGAAACGAGCGTGTATCCGGGTGAAATAGAATTTTCACAAAACACCAGACCGACTGTCCAGGTGACGTTTCGTTCTGCGTTACAAACAGGTTCCTCGTTAACAGAACGAGCCGAAGTAGACGAAGATACAGGAAGAGCCACGAGGCAAATCAGCATCATTGCTGAGATGAAGACAGCGTGGCCCCTTGCACCCATGCAGCGTGGTGAGTTGAACGGCATTTCAATTTGATGCTTCGATGTCGTCCTTCGTTCGTTCAAACACTGAACCAGCGCTACGGAGAACTTTTTCGCATTCTTCTTCGGGATTTTGCCCGGGATACACTTCGATTTTTGTGTGGACTTTGACGGTGGGTTTTGGACCTGGTTGGCCGAGAACGATGTTGCCCTTAATCAGCTCATTCAATTCGATTCTGAAATGAAGGGTGTTGTTTTGGTCAAACCGTTTGGGAATTTCTTGGATAAGCGTCTCAATGTTTTTCGTTCCAATTCTCGACAATGACATTAACGACTCAGATTTCTTTTTTGTGATTCCGGTGATGATGTTCACTTCAGAGCCGTGGTAGGAGGTCGTTTGTTCAATCTCCACATTTTCCGGATCACCTACCAACCATGAAACAGCGTCTGCGATGATGTTTTCATTCGCAACGCCACTTGCCGTTGCTCGCCAGGTGATATGGTGAAGGCCCACAGTTGGTGGACAAACTTCTTGGTCATGAGGTTGCCGAACAGAATCGTTGAACAGCTCGGTTTTTATCAGCCTCGTGGAATGAGTCGGAGAGGGGCTTTCAAATAGGGGATGTTGGTGGCCAACCTGCAAGTGGGGTAGCCCCCGCAATACACACACCCTGAGTTGATTCAATGGCAAAAAAAGTAAGTGCAAAGGCACGTGCAGCAGCACGTAAGCAACGAGACAAGTGGAAGATGAAGCGTTGGTACACCATTCGTGCACCTCGCTCACCATGGGATTTCAAGAAAATTGGAGAAACAATAGGGGAGTCCGATGAACACATCATGGGACGTGTGTATGAGATGACGCAACAAGAATTCAACGGTGATTTCACCAAGATGCACGTGATTCTAAGATTCCGTGTTCACGAATGTGTTGGACAAGACGCATTGACCACCTTCATCGGCCACCACCATCAAACCGACCACATTCGCCGACAAATACGCCGATACCGTGGAAAGGTTGACGATGTAGTTGATGTCGTTACGACTGATGGATATCTGGTTCGATTGAAGCCTTTGATCATCACACAGAAGCGTGTTCAAACTTCAGTCAAGCAAGCAATGCGTTCCAAGGCCCGAGACTTGATTATTTCATTCGGTTCCAAGAGCACATACTCAAAACTTCAAACCCAAATTCTTGATGGAACGCTGGAAGAAGAAATTCGAAAGGCAGTCAAACCAATTTATCCAGTTAAGTCAGTCGCTATTCGCAAGAGCCAACTCCTGCAACAAGGTGTCGTTTCTGAAGGCGGTAAAACACTTGATGAAATCCACGCTGAAGAAGCTCGCTCAGAAGCAGAGCTCAAGGCAAAGAAAGCAGCTGTTCTCGCTGAGGCTATGGACGATGAGGAAGGAGAATCCACTCCTTCAATCATCGATGCTGCAGAAGCTATGGAACCTGCATCTGAAAAGGCTGATGTTGAAGAAGCACCTGCTGAAGAAGCACCTGCTGAAGAAGCACCCGCTGCAGCATCCGCTGACTATTCGTCAATGACCGTCGCAGAACTGAAGGAACTTCTCAAAGCGGCCGGTAAGCCGGTCTCTGGAAAGAAGGCTGACCTCATCGCTCGCTTGAACGAGTGAGCGTACTGACTTCGTTGCTACCATTGGCCCTGCGAAAGCAAGGTCCAACCATCGAATTCGGCGCAGGTTTGACATGCAGTGAACCCGAGGGATGTACATGAAACGGCTTGGAGTCATTGGAGGAACCGGTCTCATTGACATGTCTGTGGGCTCTGAAATGGAACATGCAGGATTGGCACTTGTTCGTCGTGATGACGTTACGGTCGAAACACCGTGGGGCGAGGTTCCACTGACCTGTATGCGTCTCTCATCTGAACATGAGGAGAAAGAACTCATTTTCTTACAACGCCACCACAATGCAGGGCAAGCCAGTAAGCCCCCACACATGATTGAGCATCGAGCCAATATGCGAGCCCTGCTTGATGCAGGCTGTGATGCAGTTTTAGCGGTCTGTTCAGTTGGTGCCATTGCTGCGGATTTCCATCCCGGGAAAGTAGGTTTAGCTGAGCAATATATTGATTTCACAGGTGTTGCAACAACCTTTCACGATGCTGCTGCAGTATTTACTTCAGTGACCGAACCTTTCGACCCGTCGATGAATACTTCTCTTGAAGCCGTGCTCCGAATTACACAGTCCTATGATTCAGATGAACGGCTGATGTACACCTACTGGCTGGCTCAAGGTCCTCATTTCGAGACCAAGGCTGAGATTGATGCCATTGAACAACTTGGAGGTGACATGGTTGGCATGACGATGCCACGTGAAGCAAAATTAGCTCGTGAACTCGAACTTCCATACGTGGCTGTTTGCATTTCTTCGAATTGGGCTGCAGGTCGCGACCCGGATGATTCAGTGGCTGATTTGGACCATCATGCAGTGTCATCGCAAGCCAATCGCCGCTTGCAACCCGTATGGGCTTGCATGATTGAACTGCTGAATTCAAGAGAATAATTAGGAAAACCAGGGATGTTTTCCGAAGTGATTTCGAGGCACGACCTTCTTCTCTTCGATGTGATATTGAAAGCCTCCTATAACGGATTGTAAGTAGGATGTTAGCCTCGGTTTTATCCAAAAATGAAAAGGTAAGAAAGAGATAATTGCTGGGTATTTTTTGAGCAAAAACGGCGTGACTGTGATGGTTAAAGTAGAGGTCTTCGTTCCATCTGACGTGATTTCCCAACGCACATGCGACTGTTTGTCAGCATCATCCCCAATTTCAAGTTCAAATCCTACGCCTTCATTCCACTTGGTGAAATTACGCACGTAGGTTCTGCCGTTAAGATAAACCAAACGATCTTGACGCTGTACATCGTCCCACATGATGCTTTGGTTGGTTGAACAATACGGATGGCAATCGTTGAGGATTTCAGATGTACTGATGGTCGACCATAGCGTTTCACGGTCGATTTTAATCTCTTTCGAAACAGAAATACTACGCATCGTCTCGTAGCCCATGAAGCCCTTTCTCCTGTTCCCTTTATGGAGGTATGTTCATACCCCGA
>TARA_B100001093_G_scaffold66420_2_pt1 | contig 36686 bp, 29 predicted proteins | sample TARA_B100001093 | Tara Oceans TARA_B100001093 (sample SAMEA2623116) | marine metagenome | biome: marine biome (ENVO:00000447); feature: surface water layer (ENVO:00002042); material: "saline water (ENVO:00002010), including plankton (ENVO:xxxxxxxx)" | depth 5 m | reverse complement strand
TCGCTTGTTAAATGGAAACATCATATTAGTGATTTAATGAATGTTCCTGGAAAAGATTTTAAAGTTTGTTATAACTACGCAGATGGTACTATTTATGATGATGGAGAGGATATAACAACATGTGACTGCTTGTTTAACCTTTATGATGCAGATGGGAATAGAACTGGAAGAAATCCTGAATGCAATAGTGTTGGTCTATTTGAAGGGAATTACTATGGTGAATTAGATAATTATCGACCCAAATATTGGACCATCATGGAAGGTGGTATATTAAGTTATGGAGAAGTAAATACTGAGGGTTTTGCTATAGGCTCCATCCATAATCAAGGTTTTGTAGATGGTGATGATGTTGGATTTGTTCAAGATACATCAGGAGCTAATTCTGGCTTTGAGATCGATATAGATGTTGTATACGATACATCTAAATTGAAACTGCAATGGTATATAGATGGAGTACTTGATTCTTCAAAAGATAATCAAACTACAATTGTATTTAATAGGCCATCAGATAACAGTGTAAAGGTTTACACATGGCGAGTAGAAGATCTGACGGGGACTGTATCAGCTCCTGATGATGTAACAGATACAGAAGATTTTTATGAAGGACTTTTTAACTCAGATTTTTATTGGTGTGACAGATCCAGCGGCTCATGTCAGTGGGGGTATAATCCAACAGATAGATCACAATATCATTATGGTTACATAAATGGACCAATGGGTGGAACATGGGGTATTAATTGGGCTAGATGGTAATAAGAATGAAAAAAATAAATCTACTAATATTAATAATATTTGCATCAATAACATTTGGAGAACAGCCCAACAAGGACTCTCAAATTCAAAAACTTCATGTTAGTCCTAACGAAGATGCATATGTTGCTTCTTTTAGTGCGAGTGCAAATTCATTTATTTTAGAAGAAATAAAAATAAAAAAACCTAAACAAAGACATCTTAAAAAACTTAGATTTATTAATGATGATGATAAGTACGCAATAAAAGTTATTGATAAAAATGGAATTGAATTAATAGCTATAGGAATAGGCAACCCTTTTTATGCAACATATGAACACATAGGATATGAAGATAGAAAATATATGGGTGGACCTGTTACTTCTGCAGATATTGAGATAGCAATTCCTCTAGAATTTGAGCCTGCTGTATTCATTATTGCTAAGAGAGACAGCGTTGGTAACTTTACAAATTTTCAAGAAATATTACTCCCATAAAACCTAAATTTAATCTTCTTGAAAGCAACACTTTAAAAGAGTATATTAATCAACCAATGCGGTACTAGCTCAGTTGGTAGAGCGTCTGCTTGCCAAGCAGAAGGCCGCCGGTTCGAGACCGGCGTACCGCACCAATGTTTGTTCAGAATATTTATATAATTTTAAATTCTTAACTATATCTATGATGTATTATTGTTATATACACAAGGAGATATAATTATGAATAAATTTTTCTATAGCTTATTTGCTATTGTTTTAATATCATCAAAATCTATCTTTGCAGCAGGTTATTTAGCAACTTATTCAGTTAAAGTTTCAGATCCTGTTAGCTATGTTAAGGCTTTAGATGGTTTAATGGGGACCAATTGGGGAAAGTCATTTCCTGCAGTCGTTTCGCTTCACCAATATGCATTCAATGGATATGATGATGCTACCCATGTTGTAGTGCTTAATTATGAGGATCCAGCAAGCCTCGGAGCTGGTACAGATTCATTTTCAGATCCAGTATTTCAATCCTTCTTTGCAAAAACGTCAGCCATAGCTGAACCAGTTGAACAATCATTAAATATGAAGCTTATAAGTGGAGGAAACCAAAATCCTGAAAATAATCAAGTTTATACAATCTATAGAATGAAGATTTCAGATCTCAATGATTATCAAAAACAATATTCTAAACTTATTACAGCACAACAAGAATCTGGAAATATTATTGGAAGTTATGGTCTGCGTCAGCAGGTTGCAGGAAGTGTCAACTATTATTCACATTATGCATATACAAGCGCAGGAAGTATTGCTCAAGCCATGGCATCTAGTGAGATATTATATTCAAGTGATTCCTTCGCTAAATTCTCTAAATCAATCGGTGATGATAGAGAGATAATGAACATCTCGATACTGTCTAATGTGGTTACTTATAATGACAATTGATCAGAAATAAATGTTTCTGAAGGGGGCAAATGCTCCCTTTTTTATTTTAAGCTAATTTATAATAACAAAAATGCATATTTATAAAATTCTATTAGTTTCTCTTATACTTTCATCTTGTGGAGGAGGATCTTCTAGCTCAGATAATCAAATCAATACTTCTATTACTCAACCACCAAATTCAACAAACGAAACATGTACAAACACTCAAGTAACGAATCTTAAAAAATGTGATTTAGTTCATGACAGTATTGAAAGATTTTATTATATTTATGAGCCTGCAAATCTTGATACAAATTCAAGTATACCTGTGTTATTTGCACTTCATGGATATGGCTCTTCAGCTATGACCCACTACAACTATACAAACTATGAGCCTATTGCTGACGCAAATAACTTTATTGTTATATATCCTCAAGGCACTGCTAACAATGGTTTAAATACACATTGGAATAATGGAGGCTGGACTTCTAAAAGTACCGCAAAAGATATTGAATTTATTGACACCGTTATAGGTTACCTCAAAGAAAAAATTTCTATCGATGAAACTAGAATATATTCTTCTGGTATGTCAAATGGTGGTTATATGAGTTATCACTTGGCATGTAATCTTGATAATACTTTCGCTGCAGTAGTTTCGGTAACTGGATCTATGACTAATGATACTTACGATGACTGTTATCCATCTCATCCTACAGCTGCAATGCAAATTCATGGTGTACAAGATACAACTGTTCCATATTTTGGAAGTGGATGGTCAAAAAGCATAAAGGATGTAATTGATTTCTGGGTTGCCTATAATTCATGCAACAATGAGCCTGAAAGGATAATAAAATACTCTAATCAATACGGTTTAATAAATTTTGATACCTACGAAGGTTGTTTGAACAATGTTAATGTAAAATTAATACTCCATCCTGAAATGGGACATAATTGGCCATATATTCAAAATTACAATATTGATGCAAGTCAGGAAGTTTGGGATTTTGTATCAAAATATAATCTATACGGATTAATTAATTAGTTCCAAAAAATATATATTTTTCTATCTAATATTTACACCTAAGGTGTTATATTTATAACTCAATTTTTATATATGGGAGAAAAAATGAGAATTTTAATAGTAACACTTATGGCATTCTCTATTTCATCTTTTGCACAAGAGGAAGAATCAAGAGAACCAGCTCCAGGAGTCATAGAACTTACTGTAGTGAAAGTTAAAACTAACTTTATTCAAGATTATCTTGATGGTTTAGAGTTAACATGGGTTGCAGCTCATAAGATTCAACAAGAGATGGGAATTATTGAAAACTATAATGTATATGTTGGAAATAATAGTTATGTCTATTTAACTAAAACTTATCCAAATTATGCTTCAATGGATCCATGGTCTGATGAGCAACAAGCAGAATTTCAAGAAAAATACAGAAAGATTATTTCTGAAGCTGATCAAACATCAACTGCACAAGGATATGAAGATATTCGTGAAATAGTCCGAGTAGAGATGTTAGATAGAATTTTATTTAAATAAGGAGGAGTAAATGAAATTATTATTAAGTTTAAGCTTACTTTTAAGCTTTAATATTTTTGCTGATGATCATGATTCAGCAGAATCGGAATGGAATGTTGCCGAATATTATGTAAGTGTTTTTAATGATGGAAAGGATATGGATGACATGATGAAGTGGGCAGCAAAATGGAATGATTGGGCAAATGAAACTGATGATCTAAAAGATTATACAGCAGCTATGCTTGTTCCATATTATCATAGTGGCGAGCAGGCACATGATTTTGTTTGGGTTGGAATAAGCCCTAATCCAGAGGCTCATTTCAGGGGAAATGATCACTGGTTTAACAATGGAACAAAACTTCTTACAGAATTAAATAAAATACTAGAATCTGGTAATCAGACCACCTATACATGGCAAAGAGTTGTTTCTCAAACGCCAAGTGGTGAGGCAAGGTATGCTGTATATTCTGATTGCAAGCTTGGAGAAGGCGTTTCAGCTGATGACTTTTATACTGCTTATAAAGCTTATGCAAAAGCTGCAAAGAAACTTGGTGATGTTGCTGGTAGGAAAATGATTCTTCCACAATCAGGAGTTCCTTCAACATGGGATTATGACTTCGTGCAGTTGGTAACTACAGAATCTATTGCTGATTATGGTAAGAACTGGACAAACTTTTGGAGTGAAGCAACTGTTGAAAGCATGCCTGAACTTAAAGCTTTAACAGACCTAGGTGGATCTTGTGAAAACGAAAGAACATATGGCATCGTTCCAGTAAGAAATTAATTTTTATTAATGGAAAAAAGGAAGCTAATTGCTTCCTTTTTTTTTATCTGTAAAAGGGCATAATAATTTTGTGAGTATTTATAAAAATCATGTTGCAATCATAGGAGCCGGTATCTCAGGTCTCGCTTTAGGTATTGTTTTAAAAAAGCACAATATTCCTTGTGTTATTTTTGAGAAACTCCCTTCTATAAGTGAATATGGTGCTGGTATATCTATATCTCGAAATGGCCAGAAGGTTTTAGAGGAATTAGGGGTTCTAGACCAGTTGAAACGCATTTCAGGTAATCCAAAAGAAGCAAATTTTATTTATAATAATAAAAAAATAACTTCTTTAGAGGTTGACCATATTACAACTTCAAGAAAAACTCTTCATAAGGTCTTGCTTGATATGTACCTCTCAATTAATGGAGAGATAAATTTTAATTCTGAATTGACTAATATAAATAACAACCAACTATCCTTTTCGAATAATAATAATTTTAGTGTTGGACATATTGCAGCATGCGATGGGATTAAGTCAATTTGCAGAAGTTCATTACTAGAAGATAATTCAAAAACCTCATACAGCGGATATTCTGTATGGAGATCAATTATTAATGAAAAGCAAGACAACGTAGAATTCCATCTAGGACCAAATTTCCATGTAGTTACATATCCCATTAATAATTCAAAAACAAGTTTTGTTGCAGCCCTTAAGACGCATAAACCTAGTGAAGAATCATGGAGATTAAAAGGAAGTTTCAACGATCTTCAAAATGAACTGCCCAAATATATTTTAGATAAATACGTATCATTAAAAAACAATGATGAGTTATATAAATGGGGCGTTTATGTAAGAGAGGATATAAATACTTTATTTATAAATAATGTAACTCTTCTTGGTGATGCTGCTCATCCAATAGTTCCTTTTATGGGGCAAGGGGGGTGTTTAGCACTTGAAGATGGATATATTTTTGGGAATTTAATAGCCAAATCTAAAAATGACATAAAAAGATCTCAGCTGCTTTATAAAGATCTGAGGCTTAATAGAGTAAAAAAAATTCATCGTGAATCATTAAACCAAGGCAGATTGAATCATCTTAAAAATCCAGTTCTAATATTTCTAAGAAATTTATTTATGAAATATACAAATATAATTAATAATTTAACTAAATCTATATGGAATTATGATTCTAAAAAAGAGGTAGATAAGATTACTCTTTCATAATTGGTTAATTATTTGAAGTTGTTATAATTTACAAATGTCATTTATATCAAAATTTATAAAATCCTTAACCTCAAATAAAGTTGAAACTAAAGAAATTTCTATAGATATTTCCGCTCCACTTAAGGATTTTGTAGCTAATGAGGTTTTGCCTGGTTTGAATATTACTCCAAATTATTTTTGGACTTCATTTCAAGATATTCTTGATAAATTTAAGCAACGCAACATAGATCTTCTCAATAAAAGAGAACTCTTACAAAATCAAATTGATCAATGGCATATAGAAAGAAAAGATTCAGGTTTTGAGCCTGATGAATATAAAAATTTCTTGACTGAAATTGGTTATCTCTTTCCTAGAAGCAATGATTTTAAAATTCAAACAAAAGATGTTGATCCAGAGATAAGAAAAATTGCCGGCCCTCAACTTGTTGTACCTGTAATGAATGCTAGATTTGCATTAAATGCTACTAATGCTAGATGGGGCAGCCTTTATGATGCGTTATATGGCACAAATATTATTAACGAAAAAGATGGTGCTGAAAGGGTGGGTGGATACAATCCGAAAAGAGGAGAAAAAGTAATTTCATTTGCTAAAAATTTTTTAGATGAAACCATACCTTTAGAAAATGGTAAATATAAAGATGTAATTAAGTTTGAATTTGTTAATAGCGAGCTTCTATTTACTCTCAAAGATAAATCAAAAACAAACTTAGTTGATAAAAATAAATACATTGGTTATGTGGATAAAGGTGAAGGTGCGTTTGGGTTATTATTTAAAAATAATAATCTACATTTTGAAATTCAAGTTGACCCATCTCATCCAATTGGTCAAGAAGATTTAGCAGGCATAAAAGATATTCTTATGGAATCAGCTGTAACAACAATTCAAGACTGTGAGGATTCAGTTGCTGCAGTAGATGCTGACGACAAAATTGTCGTCTATAGAAACTGGCTGGGATTAATGAAGGGGAACTTAAAAAGGTCTTTTGATAAAAACGGTAAATTTATTACCAGAGAGTTAAACCCTGATAGAAAATACTTATTGAAAAATGGAAAAATGATTTTATTGCCTGGAAGAAGCCTACTACTTGTTCGAAATGTCGGTCATCTAATGACAAATCCTGCAATCAAAGACAAAAATGGCATTGAAGTTCCCGAAGGCATTATGGATGCTTATTTTACAGCGTGTATTTCAATACACGACATCATAGGAAATGGCGTTTATAAAAATTCAAAAACTAAAAGTATTTACATAGTTAAACCAAAGATGCACGGACCTGAGGAAGTTCAATTTACTTGTGATTTATTTAGAGAAATTGAGAAGATATTTAATCTGCCTAAAAACACAATAAAAATTGGTATTATGGATGAGGAGCGCAGAACTACTCTTAATTTAAAAGAATGTATTGAAATTGCAAAAGAAAGAGTAATTTTTATCAATACGGGATTTCTTGATAGAACCGGAGATGAGATACATACAAGTATGGAAGCAGGCCCAATGGTTACAAAATCTGATATGAAAAATGAAGATTGGATAAATGCATATGAAAATTGGAATGTTGATATAGGTTTAGAAACTGGTTTTATGAAGAATGCTCAAATAGGAAAAGGAATGTGGCCGATGCCAGATGAAATGCTTCAAATGTATGAGACTAAGACAAGCCATCCTAAGAGTGGAGCTAATTGTGCATGGGTGCCGTCTCCAACTGCTGCAACACTCCATGCAATACATTATCACCAAATATTTGTTCAAGATGAGCAAGAAAGAATACTTCAAAGAGATAAAGCAAGTTTAGATGATTTGCTGAAGATCCCATATATGAAACAGGAAGAATTGCCAACAAAAGATGATATAAATAAAGAGCTTGAAAACAATGCGCAAGGAATTTTAGGATATGTTGTTCGTTGGATAGACCAAGGTATAGGTTGTTCTAAAGTACCAGACATTAATAACGTTGGCCTTATGGAAGACAGAGCAACATGCAGAATATCTAGTCAACATATTTCGAATTGGTTGCATCATGGTTTATGTACCAAATCAGAGGTTATTGAAATTATGAAAAGAATGGCTTTGGTGGTTGATGAACAAAATAAATATGATGTTAACTATAAAAAAATGGCTCCATCTTATGATGGAATTGCATTTAAAGCTGCCTGTGATTTGGCAACAAAAGGTAGAGAACAACCAAGCGGATATACAGAACCAATCCTTCATGACATGAGACTTAAGCGAAAATAAATGATTAAGGGTTATTGGGTTGTTAGAGCAAATGTTTTCAATATGGATGAATATTCTGAATATGTAAAACTAGCTACCAATATCATTAAAAAATATAAAGGTAAATTTTTAATAAGAGGCGGTAATCAAATTGAATTTGAAGAAAAGGGTTTTGATAGAACGGTTGTTGTTGAATTTGAATCATATCAGGATGCTTTAAATTGCTACAACTCTAGAGAGTATCAATCAGCAAAGAAATTCGTAAGAAATTCATCTAAAAGATTGGTAGCTGTTGTAGAGGGATTGAAATAGTTATTAGCTATTTAACAATTTTTTGTTTTTGAGTTTCGTCTCTATGTTTTTTTAGATATTTCATGAATGGAGTTCCTCCAGTGCCTCTAATAGTAGATCCTCCAGTTCCAACCGAACTACTTACTTGAGCTTGTTTATGGATATAAGTAGCTGCATACTCTAGGTGCTGAGCCCGAAATGCTCTAATTTGTTCTAGGCATTCGTTATAGAGTTTTGATAACTGTTTAGATTGATCTATAAAAGTTTTAGCATTAGATCTGTTTTCAACATCCTCTATCATTTTTCTGTGCTTTGGAGGCATATAGTCTCTCATCTCATTTAGATAATGCCTTAAATTATCTTTTGTATGATAAACACCTAAGGCTCCATCAAGAAAGGGGATGATGCTGCTCTGCGCTCCCGTTTCTCCTCTAAAAAATTGGGGTTCATTGTTAAATTGATTTTCATAAATCAATCCCTTTTTTAGATCAGGATTATCTTTTGTTCCAAAAATATATGGCCTTACTCTATGGTAATAAACATAAGGATCACATTTTTCTGGCATAAGAGAAAAAATATAATTGACATTTTTTAGAGAAGATATTATTCGTTTTAATTGAATAGAAAATTCACCAACATTGTTATTCTTATTTAGAAAAGATAATTTATATGCTGCATCAATTGCCACTGAAGCAGCATCTTCAATGCATACATGAATAGTAACGAACCAATCCTCATCAACCCCTCCTAGAAAATTATTTATAAGCGCTACGTTGTTTAATGCTATTGGTTCTTTTGGATCAATCTTATACCAATTATCAAGACAATAACTTGCATAACTCAATATTGGAGGTCTTCCTAGATAATTAGACAGTTTGACCCATGGTTTTGCAATTACCTCGGGTAATATTTTTTGTGGCTTGTCACCACCCCAGATATAAGCGTGCGCAATAAAACTTAGATGTGACATTGCTAAATTAATTTCCTGATTACTATTTTTTTTAATCAGTACATCAATTGAGAAATTATCTTTTTTAAGCTTGTGTATTTTTTCTTGAACCTTATTTGTTAACAAAAGTTTTGGAAGTTGAGACGCTGTGTTTGCTAATAGATCAAGAGACTTTGCTCTAGTTTTATAAGAACGAAGCGGCGATTTTTTAGAAATAAAAGCATGCATAATATTGATATATTAAACATATAAATCATAAAAATTACCACCTTTAAAATAGTATTTAAAATAATTAATTTTTTTTAATAAAAAGTGTTGACAAAATTAATAAGAAGAGTAATATTAACTATACCAATGGCAACCGACTAGTGACCAACTGCAGACGGGAGACCTAGAGAGAAGCCAAAAGAAGAGACCGAAGGGAGAAAGCATTTACAAGAGTGCGCGATAAAAAAGAGCTTGTAAATCCACCAAGAATTCAAGAGAAAGAATTCGAGGCGCTAAAGAAAATCTCACTTTAGACCCCTGAGGAACTCGAATTTAAGAAACAGAGCTAGTCTCTGTTTTTTTTTGCCTTGAATAAAGTTAATTAATCTTTATTATTCAACCATATGACCTTCATTAGAACCAAAATAATTTGCACAATTGGACCTGCAACAGACACATTGCCCGTGTTGCGCAAACTTTATAAAGCAGGAATGAATGTAGTTAGAATTAATATGTCTCATGCTACTCATAAATATGCAGCTTCCATTATTTCAAAAATAAATAAGATAAATAATGAAACTGCCCATTCAAAACAAAAAATAGCCATTTTGCTTGATACTCAGGGGCCTGAAATAAGGACTGGTGATACGACACTTCCAATTGATCTTGAGGTTGGCGATGAAGTTACTCTGACTGTAAGAGATCAAGTTGATGTTGAAACATCCTCAATTACAGTTAATTACAAAGATCTAGTTCATAGTGTTGATGTTGGGTCGCAGATATCTGTTGACAATGGACTGATTAATTTTAAAGTTCTTTCAAAGGATTCTGAAACTCTTTTATGCAAAGTTCTCCACGGTGGGAAGTTAGGATCAAAAAGGCATGTAAATCTTCCTGGAGTTAGAATCAACCTTCCATCTATCACTTCAAAAGATATTGAAGATATAAATTTCGGCATTAAACATAATGTCGACTTTATCGCGGCCTCATTTGTTAGAAATAAAAACGATCTGAAAATACTTGATGAAATATTAAAAAATAAACAATCTCAGATAAAAATAATTGCAAAAATTGAAAACCATGACGGCTTAAATAATATTGATGAAATATGTCAAATGGCATGGGGGGTTATGGTTGCTAGAGGAGATCTGGGTATAGAAACTAGTTTGACCGATTTACCTAATATCCAAAGAAAAATTATGTTTGCATGCGCAAAATGGGGAAGAAGATCTATAGTTGCAACACACTTACTTGAATCAATGATTAATAATCCAACACCCACAAGAGCAGAAGTTACTGATATTGCAAATGCAATATACGAGGGTGCTGATGCTGTGATGCTTTCAGGTGAGACAGGTGTGGGTAAATACCCTGAAGATTGCGTTAAATTCTTAAAGTCAATTTCAAATAAAACTGAAAAGCTCAAAACTCTTGGATATCAAAAAAATCTTATCACTGAATCAGATTGGGAAAATATTGCAGTTGCAGCTAAAAATTTGGCTGAATCCATAAATGCTGATGGAATAATTGCCGTTACAAGGACTGGTGCAACCGCATATTATATTTCCAATTCTAAACCAGAAGGCATACCGGTTTTTACATTTACCAACAACATTTCAACTTTGAAACAATTATCACTTGTTGGTTCTACATTGTCTTTTTATACGCCAAGACTGAATAATCATGAGAAAACGCTTAAAGTAGCTAAAAAAGTTTTAAACGACTATTTTAAAAAGAAAAATAATTTAAAATTTATTATGGTCTCAGGAATTTTTTCAGAAGATCACTCTGAAGCAATACAAATAATTAATTTTTAAATAAGAATCTAAAAAAGTATTGTAAAATCGACTAATTAAAGGAGTTATTTTGTCATCAAAAGATATAGACCCAATTGAAACCTCTGAATGGCTTGAATCAATAAATAGTGTAATTGAAGAAGAGGGAATAGAAAGAGCATCCTATCTATTAACAAAACTTGCAGAAAGACTAAATCAAGAAGGCGCTATTCCTTCATATAATCTTACCACTCCATTCAAAAATACTATTGCCGTAAAAGATGAGGCACAAATGCCTGGAGATCTTTTTATGGAGAGAAGAATTAGATCATTAATAAGATGGAATGCTTTAGTAATGGTCTTAAAAGCTAATAAAAATGACGATGAGCTTGGAGGCCATATTTCAACATTTTCTTCAGCGGCTACGCTCTACGATATCGGATTCAATTATTTTTTTAGAGGTTCTGATAATCATTTAGAGGATATGGTTTACTACCAAGGACATTGCTCACCAGGTATATATGCTAGAAGTTTTCTGGAGGGCTATTTAGATGAAAAAGATCTTGATAATTTTAGAAGAGAAGTAGATAAACCTGGCCTTTCATCATACCCACATCCTTGGTTAATGCCAGATTATTGGCAATTTCCAGTTGTGTCTATGGGTCTTGGACCAATTCTAGGTATATATCAAGCACATATCATGAGGTATCTTTCAGCTCGGGGCCTGGTTCCCAGGAATGATAGAAAAGTTTGGGTTTTTTGTGGCGATGGAGAAATGGATGAGCCAGAGTCAAAAGGTGCGATTGGTTTGGCTGGAAGAGAGCAGCTAGAAAATTTAATTTTTGTTGTTAATTGTAATTTGCAAAGATTAGATGGCCCTGTGAGAGGTAATGGAAAAATTATTCAAGAACTTGAAGGCTCATTTAGAGGAGAGGGTTGGAATGTAATTAAAGTTGTTTGGGGTAGATTTTGGGATCCAATTATAGCTAAAGATACTGAAGGCAAGCTCCAAGAGATCATGGATGCTGTAGTTGACGGTGAATTGCAAAACTTTAAAGCAAAAGGAGGTAAATATACTAGGGAGAACTTCTTTGCTAAAGATCCATCTGTTTTAGAGATGGTAAAAGATTTAACTGATGAGGATATTTATAGACTTAATAGAGGTGGTCACGATCCTTATAAGGTTTATGCCGCTTATCACAAAGCTTCAAATTCTAAAGGGGCGCCAACAGTAATATTAGCTCTAACAACTAAAGGATATGGAACTGGCTCAAGAGAAGCCGATAATACAACCCATCAAGTAAAAAAATTATCAATGGAAAATATAAAATCATTCAGAGATCGGTTTGATATTCCTGTTTCAGACTCTGAGATAGAAAATCTTCCATACGTTCGACCTCCTGAAGACTCACCAGAGATTCAATACCTTAAAAATACAAGAAAAAAATTAGGCGGATTCATTCCAAGAAGAAGAACGTCATCTGAAATATTAAAAATGCCAAATAATAAAATTTTTGATAAATCTTTTGAGTCCAGTGGAGAAAGACAAATATCAACAACTATGGCTGTTGTAAGAATAATTACTGACTTATTAAAAGATGACAATGTTGGTGAAAGAATTGTTCCTATTGTTCCTGATGAAGCGAGGACTTTTGGAATGGAAGCATTGTTTCGACAGGTTGGTATATATTCTTCTGCAGGTCAAAAATATGAACCTGAAGATGCTGATAAAGTTATGTGGTACAAGGAGTCTAAAGAAGGTGTAATGTTGGAAGAAGGCATAACTGAGGCAGGTGCCTTTAGTGCTTGGACGGCTTTAGCAACAGCTTATTCAAATTACGACTTCCCAATGATTCCATTTTATTTATTTTATTCAATGTTTGGATTCCAAAGAGTACATGATCTATCTTGGGCTGCTGGAGATGCGCAAGCTAAAGGTTTTTTAATTGGAGCAACATCTGGAAGAACCACTTTAAACGGTGAAGGGCTTCAGCATCAAGATGGACACAGCCATATTCTTTCATCGACTATTCCGAATTGTCTTTCATATGATCCAGCATATGCATATGAAGTAGCTGTCATCATTAAAGATGGTATTCAAAAGATGTACGTTGAACAAGAGAACTATTTTTATTACATAACAACCATTAATGAAAACTATTGTCACCCTGGAATGCCAGAAGGCGCTGAAGATGGAATTATTAAAGGCATGCACAGAATTAAAATAGTTGATAAACCAAAAGTAAGATTGTTAGGTTCTGGAGCCATCTTAAATGAATCAATTAAAGCATCAGATATTCTAAAGAAATATGGTATAGGTTCTGAAATCTGGAGTGTAACAAGTTTCAATTTACTTAGAAAAAATGGAATGGAAATAGAAAGGTATAATCAATTAAATCCTCTTGATGAAAGTAAGCGGTCATATGTTGAGGAATGCTTTATAGATGGTGATATACCAATTATTGCAGCAACCGATTATATGAGAGCATACGCAGAACAGATTAGACCATATATATCAGGTCAATATGCAACATTAGGAACGGATGGATATGGTAGAAGCGATTCAAGAAAAACCCTAAGAGGCTTCTTTGAAGTAGATTCTGAAAGTATAGCAAGGTGTGCGATATATCTGCTTTTTCAAGAAAATTCTCTCTCACAAGATGAAATTAAAAAAATATATAAAGATTTAAAAATTGATCCCAGTAAACCAAATCCTTGGCAAGTTTAATGTCTAATGTTCTTACGATAAATTTACCTGACTTTGGAGAATTCGATGATGTTGAAGTCATAGAGGTATGTGTAAAAGAAGGACAAAAGGTTGATTCTGAAGAACCAATAGTAGTTCTTGAAACTGACAAAGCAGCCATGGAAATACCTTCTTCTGTGGAAGGCGTAGTTAAAAAAGTTCTAATTAATACTGGCGATAAAGTAAAAATAGGCATTCCTTTTTTAGAAATAGAAGTAGAGGAATCTCATATCGATCAAAAAAAAGAGAAACCTAAGGAAGAAAAAGAATCGTTAGTTGATAACAAAGTTGATACAAAAGAAGAGCTACCTTCTGCTGTTGATGATGCAGCTGACGTTATGTCTGGTTATGAAAAAACAACTCCAAACTTTAATCAAAATAAAAAACAGTCTGTACATTCTGGTCCTGCTACCAGAAAATTAGCTAGAGAGTTTGGCATTGAACTAATTAATGTGAATGGATCGGGTCCAAAAGGAAGGATCTTAAAAGAAGACCTTCATAAATACGTCAAAAATATTCTAAACAACCAATCTCAAAATATAAATGTTTGTAAGAGACCAGAAATTGATTTTTCTAAATGGGGTGATGTCAGCTCAAAAGAACTAACTAAATTTGAAAAAACCTCATTAAATAATTTACATAATTCATGGATTAATATCCCACATGTGACTCAACACGATGAAGCAGATGTTACAAACTTATTAAAACTTCGTGAAAAGTTATTTAAGAAAAACAAAGTTAAAGTTTCACCATTAGCATATGTTGTTAAATCTACTGCAGAAACATTAAAAGATTTTCCTGAAATGAATTGTTCACTTTCTGCAGAAATGGATTCATTGATTTTTAAAGATTTTTATAACATCGGTATTGCAATAGATACAGATGCAGGACTTATAGTACCCAATATTAAAGAAGTAGATAAAAAATCAATCTTAGAAATATCTTCAGAAATTAATGACTTAGCAAAACTTGCAAAGAAGAGACGTTTATCTAATGATCATCTCAGTGGGACAACATTCACGATATCTTCTCTTGGCGGAGTTGGTGGTAAATTTTTTACGCCAATAATTAATCCTCCAGAAGTGGGTATATTAGGATTATCTAAAACTTATGATGCTTTGAAGTTAGATAAAATGAAGTTACAGACAAAAAAACAATTACCTATTTCATTGTCATATGACCATAGAGTTATTAATGGAGTGTATGCAATTAAATTTTTAAATAAGTTAATTCAATATTTAAATGATAGTAAATTTTTAGAAAGCTCATTCAAATAATTGGTACAATATGCTCCATAAATTTCATTAAAAAGTAGGCATTTATGTTGAATACGTTTAATACGTTAGATTGGATAATTATTGGGCTTTATTGTGTTGGAATAATAAGTCTTGCAGCCTATGTTTCAAGAAACAAATCAGGAAATGAGAAAAGTGCAGAAGATTATTTCTTAGCAGGAAGATCCCTTCCATGGTGGGCAATTGGCGCATCATTAATTGCTGCAAATATTTCTGCAGAACAAATCATTGGTATGTCTGGTCAGGGCTATTTTGTTGGAATGGCTATTGCCGTATGGGAGCTCACTGCAGCTATTGCTTTGATTATTATGGCCAAATACTTTCTTCCTTTATTTCTAGAAAAAAAAATATACACGATGCCGCAATTCTTAGAACAAAGATTTGATAAACGAGTTAGCCTAGTATTATCTATCTTTTGGTTAATTGTTTATATTTTTATAAATCTAACATCTGTTTTGTGGTTGGGCTCTCTTGCGATTAACGCTCTTACCGGTCTAGATTTTTTCTATGGATTGCTTTTACTTGCAATGTTCTCATTAGCATACTCTCTTTCTGGTGGCTTAAAAGCTGTTGCAATGACAGATGGAGTGCAAGTGATTCTTTTAATTTTTGGAGGTTTAGCCGTTTCATTTATTGCATTAAATACAATTTCTGAATCATCAGGAGTAATTGAGGGTTTGAAGATTGTAATGTCAGAAATGCCTGAAAAATTTGATATGGTTCTATCGTCTGATAACGAATCATATTTCGATCTTCCTGGTATATGGATACTACTTGGACTGGGTGTTTGGATAGGACATTTTTTCTATTGGGGCTTTAATCAATATATCACTCAAAGAGCATTAGCAGCTAAAGATATAAAGGAAGCCCAAAAAGGAGTAATGTTTGCTGCTTATATAAAGTTACTTATGCCAATAGTAATTGTATTACCTGGAATATGTGCAGCAATGCTTTTTCCATTTCTTGAAAAATCTGATCAAGCATATCCTAATATGATGTCTCTGCTTCCAAATGGTTTGCTAGGATTAACTTTTGCAGCTCTTATTGCTGCAATAGTTTCATCATTAGCATCTATGAGCAATAGCATTAGTACGATATTCACAATGGATATCTATAAACATTTTAAAAATAATGATGTAACTCAATCCAATCTAATTCAAGTTGGACAAATAACAGTAATAATATCTTTGTTAATCGCAACCATAGTTGCAATGCCATTACTTGGAAGCTTTGAATCTATATTTCAATATATACAGAATTTTACTGGTTATTTTTCACCAGGCATTGTGGTTGTCTTTCTTGTTGCTTTATTTTGGAAAAAAGCAACTTCTTTGTCTGTAATGGCAGCTGCATTAATATCATTAATAGCCTCAATATTTTTAAGTATAAATTATCCCGATTTACCGTTTATTCATAGAATGACAATCGTATTTATTTTATCTGCACTCGGTTGTTTAGGGACATCTTATTTGCAGGGTTATAAAGATCAAGATAAAGCTATTGACCTTAGCGCAATAAATTTTTCAACATCTAAAGCTTTTAATTTGAATACAATCATCATTATGTATGCCCTTGTTTGTATTTATGTAGCTTTTGCATAAATTAATATTATGAAACATTTAATCTTATTATTTCTTTTTAGTTCATTTTTAAACGCTAAGGTTGATTGGTCAGATCCCAATAGTTGCAAACTTCCTGATAATTCTGAATTTATTAATTTATTAGTCAGTCAAATGACATTGGAGCAGAAAGTTGGCCAAATAATTATGCCTGAAATTAATAGCGTTACTCCTGATGATGCTAAAAAATATCATTTCGGGACTATTCTAAATGGCGGTGGAGGCTTTCCGAATCGAAATAAAAATAGCAGTATCGAAGATTGGAAAAATTTAAGCAAAAGCTATTATGACGCTTCAACTGAAGTCAATGGTACTAAGATACCTATTTTATGGGGAACAGATGCAGTTCATGGCCATAACAATGTAATAGGTGCAACAATATTTCCACATAATATTGCACTTGGAGCAACAAGAAACCCAGAATTATTAAAAAAAATTGGAAGTGCAGTTGCCAAAGAAGTATCTTCAACAGGGATAATTTGGACTTTTGCTCCAACTATTGCAGTACCTCAAAACGATTTATGGGGAAGAACATATGAGGGGTATTCTGAAAATCCAGAATTAGTATCAATTCTTGGTAAAAATTTTATTCTTGGTTTGCAAGGAGATGGAGCTACATTTCTAGATAATACGCATATTTTAGCTACTGCAAAACATTTTTTAGGTGATGGTGGAACTGATATGGGGGTTGATCAGGGGGATACAATTGTTGATGAACCTACATTAAAAAATATTCATGGCTTACCATATTACGACGCCATTGATTCATGCGCACTCTCAATTATGGCAAGTTTTAATTCATGGAATGGATTAAAAAGCCATGGAAATAAGTATCTTTTAATGGATATTTTAAAATCCCAAATGGATTTTAATGGTTTTATAGTTGGTGATTGGAATGGACATGGTCAGATTGAGGGTTGTGAAGATTCGAATTGTCCCGCTGCATTTAATTCTGGTGTTGATATTTTTATGGTACCAACTGAATGGGAGGGATTATATTGGAATACACTTAATCAAGTTAAGTCCGGTGAAATAAATATAGAAAGACTTGATGATGCAGTCAAAAGAATATTAAAAGTTAAAAAATACTTAGGTCTTTTTGATGAAAGAGTTCCGCACGAATTTAGTCAAAATTTCATTGGAAATCAATCTCATAGGGATATTGCACGCCAAGCTGTTAGAGAATCATTAGTCCTTTTAAAAAATAAAGACTCTGTTTTACCCATGAACCCAACTAAGAAGTTTTTGATTATTGGTGATCAGTCAAAATACATTGAGAATCAGATGGGCGGCTGGACAATAACATGGCAAGGAAAAACATGGGAAGGAACTGAGATTTTAAATAAGGATTTTCCTAATACATTGAGCATATTTGATTCATTATCAAATCATATTATAAATTCTGGTGGTCAAGTAGAGTTTTCAAATGATGGTTCTTATGATCAAAAACCAGATTTTATAATTATGATTTATGGAGAGACCCCATATGCAGAAGGAGAGGGCGATATAAATAGTTTAGACTTTAGTTCTTCAAATTTTAATATTATTAAAGACATGAGAAACCATTCAAACAAAGAAATACCAATTATTTCCTTATTTATTACTGGTAGGCCTCTTATAGTTGATCAAGAACTAGATTTGTCTAATGCATTTGTAACCATCTGGCATCCTGGTACGGCAGTTGAGGGAATTAATGATGTTATTTTTTCTAATATAAATAATTCTATTAACTATGACTTTACGGGCAAGCTTCCATATTCATGGCCAAGCAATTTATCTATTAATCCTTTGAATATTGGAGAAAAAGATTATAACCCTCTGTTTGAATACGGCTATGGACTTTCATATCAAAATTAATAAATTTTTTAATGATATACAAATTACTATTAATTGATATTGGTGGCACTAATATGCGTCATGCAATTGCATCATCAGATTCTGATGAAATTACAAATATCTACAAAACAGCCTTTATTAATATGGATGAATTTGAAGAAAACCTTCAAAATTTGATTGATAAAAACAATATTGATATATTAATTGCTTCCGTAGCTGGCCCAAAAATAAACAATTCTATATCAATGACCAATCGAAATTATATATTTGATACCAATCAAATTTTGGCTAAATTCAATCTAAAAAATTGTTATCTTCTAAATGATTGGGAGGCAATTGCTTATAGTTATGATTATATAAAAGATAGTGTTAAGAATATCAAAGAAGGAGATGCGTTTAATAAAAATACTCTATATGTTGGACCGGGCACTGGATTAGGAGCCGCTTTATCAATTGACAATAACTTTGTACTTTCAACAGAAATTGGTAACACTACTAATTCTTCAAAGTATTTAATGAAAAATTTCAATATTGAAAGCGGTGACTTGCTAACTCTTGAAGATGTTATATCTGGTTCTGCGATATCATCCATTTATGAATTAAAAACTAATTTATCAATTTCTTCTGAAGAAGTTCTCCAAAAGTATAAAGAGAAAGAGCCAATGTCTGTCGAAGTAATAAATGGTTTTATTAAATCTTTAGCTGAACTACTCTCAGATCTAGCATTAACTTTTAATGCAGGAAATGGAATATTGCTTGCTGGAAGTTTAATTAGAAGTTTATATCCAATTATAAATAAAGATAATTTTTATAAATCATTTATTAATAATAAAAATTCAATACATAAAGATATGCTAGATTTAATTTCGATCGGAGTAATTACAAAAAAAAGAACTCCTTTATATGGAAATCTTAGTTTTTATAAAAAATTAAAAAATTAATTAAAAGTTTGATAGTTTGTGTATAATTCAACACCATAATGGCAGACAAAAAACAAACAAAGGTTTATTTAATACCGGAAGGTGAGACTAGAGATAGTCACACATACCACTACACCGCTATTAAAACTAGAAACTTCACTCTTGAAAACAAAAAAATGAGGATGAAAAAATTTAATCCTGTTAAAAGAGTGCATGAGTGGTTTGTAGAAGCAAAATTACCACCTCATAATTAATTCTTAGTAAGCCTTAATTCTGTAGATGATATATCATCTCTAAAAATAGTTTCCTCAAAGCCAGTGCACCTTGCGCTTATTATTTCAGGTATTTTAATTTTGTCTAAAGATATAAACTTTTGATTAACCTTTCTTCCAAAAACTAAGAAATTGATATTATGATCATTAAACCTTTGAATATGATCCATCATATCTTTATGGCTTTTATAAAATTTTTCATCGAATACTCTCAAAAGAGTATCAGCACCGATGATAAATACAGAATTAGGAAACATTTCTGCCTTTTCACTAAATCTACCAGCAGATGTAAGCATCCAACTTTCATCGTTTTGAAATTGATCAATAGTCCTTTTAATTTCATAAAAAGTTAAAGGAGGCTTATCAGCATTTTTTGCACATATTTCAAAAGTAGTATGCATGCCTGTTTTTTTTTCAGCTAATTCCTTCATTTTTATGTGACCCTCATGAAGGGGATTAAATGAACCAGGAAAAATAAGCTCAGGTGTATTTTTTATATTTGATATGTACCCAACCTGACTATTAAATAATTTTTTCCATGATTTTTCTGCATCAATTTGGTGAATTTTAATCTGCTCAGAAATTTCTGGAAGATCGCATTTAAGTCCACATGATTCTGATAAAAGGTTTATTACGCAACCTGTTATTAGTTCTTCCTCCATTTCTCTTGTTCTAATATCTTTCTCTAAATAACATTCAAGGTATTTTGTATAGTCATGACTTTGCACAACAATAAAGAATTTGTGATCACCTTTTTTCTTATATGTTGTAGCTAAATTTGCTGTAATCGCTATACCTAAAAGATGCTTCGATTTTGACTGTCTATCAATTTTTGTAGATTTTTTGTATGCATTTGCAGCCATGCTTAAACATGTGTCTAGAGAGCAATAATGATCTGGTTTAGAATTTAAAAACTCATTCATGGACTCTTTTGAGTAAGGAATATGAGATTCAAGTATAGTGTTGCTTGCACCAGGTACTTTTAATAATGATGATATTGCATTAGTACCCCCTCCACTTGAAACAATAACTAATTTAAATGGTGAAGAATGAATCTTTTCTACTATGTCTTGATATTTATTCAATTGTATAAAATATTTTTTGTTATGTTATTTTAACCCAATATTGATTTTTCATTGTTAGAATAAATATATGATTAACGGTAATAAAGGAATTTTAATAATATTTCTTTTCTTAATATTAGATGTCTATTCTAGTGACATTCAAAAAGTAACTTATGCAGGATGGAATAATCCAGATGTTGAACTTTTTTATAAACTACCCAATTCAATAAATGATAATACTGAAATAGTATTTATTATTCATGGCGCATCTCGAAATGTTGAAAGGTACCTTGAAGCGTGGCTTGAAGTTTCGAAAAATAAAAATGTGATATTAGTTGCCCCATATTTTTCAAAAGAAGCTTATCAAAACTATCAAACTCTTCAACTTGCTAAATCTTCTGGAGAAATTCTAGATGATTCAAATTATAAATTAACAAATTCAATTTCTTCTTTCTTTACATTTTTTAAAAGTAAATATCAGCTAAAAACAGAAACTTACCGTATATTTGGTTTCTCTGGAGGTTCGCAATTTGTTCATAGGTATATGATGTATGGAAAAGATACTAGAGTTGAAAGGGCAGCGATTGGAAGTGCAGGTTGGTATACATTTTTAAATAATGAACCTTTTCCATTTGGAACAACAGATATGCCAGTTGATAAAGAACGTATAGATTGGTTTTTATCAAGAGAAGTTCTATTTATCGTAGGTGAGAGTGATAATGATCCCAATCACTCCGCATTAAATTTAAATCAAGGTGCCAAAAAACAAGGCAAACATAGGCATGAACGAGGTCAAAATTATTTTAATAGTTTAATTAATTATGCAGATTTAAATCAAAGAGCTTTTAGATGGCGCTATAGATCAGTAGAGGGCTTAGACCACAACGTTGAAGAAATGACAAAAAATGCAGCTCCTTTTTTACTATTTGGGCTAGACTACTAAATTCAAAGTATATTTTTATCGATAAATTCATCAGCTTTTTGAAATATTAACCTTTTTCTATCACTGCTCATTTTATCTAATGATTTTGTCATGATTGCAAGTCGGGGATTTGATCCAAAAAATTTGATATTTTTATCGACAAATTTCCAATAGAGGCCATCAACAACATCACACCATTCTCCTTTTTTGTAGTTTGACATTCTTAACATATAACTAGATGCACATATGTATGGTTTTGTTGAAAATATTCCTCCATCCGCATAAGAGCCCATTCCATAAACATTTGGAACCATAACCCAGTCATAAGAATCTATATACATTTCCATAAACCATTTGTGCATTTCATTAGGATTAATGCCACTTAAATTCATTAAATTTGAAATAATCATAAGCCTATTAATGTGATGAGAGTATGAGTAATCTCTTGATTCATTAATTGCATCATCTAGAGGAGGGATACCAGTTGTTCCATCATACCAAGCCTTACTGAGCTTCCCCTTATGTGACCAAAAGTTTAAGTTTTTATATTGGGGCATGTTCTCCCAATAAACGCCTTTAATAAACTCTCTCCAGCCTAATATTTGTCTTATAAAGCCTTCAATTGAATTAATTGGGATATTATTTTTAGAACTATTATATTTTTTTTCAGCTTTCTCTATACATATTTGTGGATCCAGCAAGCCTGAATTAAGATACGGCGATAATAAAGAGTGAAACATAAATGTATTATCTTTATTTATTGCATCTTGGAATGATCCATAGTTTTCAAAATACCTATCAATAAAATCATCTAATAGTTCCTCTGCCTCTTTATGTGAAGTTGCCCAATTAAAGTTTTCAAGGTTACCTGGAGAATTTGGAAAACATTCTTCTACATCAACCATAGCATCAAACGTAATTTGATTTGGCTTTAAACGTCTTCTTTCAGGTATTGAAACCTTTAATTGTGAGATTCCTTTCCTATTTTCTTTATCAAAGTTCCATTTACCTCCAATAGGATTATTATCCGAATCTATAAAAATTTTATATTTCTTTCTAAGCCACCTGTAATAATATTCCTGAATTCTTGTTTTTTTATCTTTTGACCAATCTAAAAAATCTGACTCGGATGAAATAAATTTTTTATCTTCTAATACTTCTAATTCAATACCATTAGATTGGCAAAAAAACATAATATCTTTATTTGTTTTAAAGTCAGAGGGCTTGGATACTATGAATTTTGAAAAACCATATTCTGATATTAATTGCTTAAGAGAGCTATTAAGATTTAGTTTATGATTTTTAACTATTTTTTTATGAATGATTTTTTTGTGCTCTTGTTTATTAATAAATTGTCTTAAACTACTTATTAGTAATGCAATTTTGTGTTTATGATGGTTAATTTCATAAAAGGTATCCAATGGCTCATAAAAAAGAATATGATCATCTTTTAAAACACCATCTAATGCGGGATTATTTTTAGATAACTGATCGGCAAAAACTATTCGTAATACTTTCATATATAGAAATATAAATTTTAATTAATTTAATATTAAATGAGTTTAATATTTATATTAATGTAAAAATAGATATATTACATATAATTACGATATGACAAATTCTTTTAAATACCTTCTAATAATTTTATTTCTAAACACATGCTCATCTGATTTTGATAATAGCTTTGAAGCAAATTCTTTAATCACACCCAATTTTACTTTTTCCAATCATCTTATAGACTGTAATTTAAAAGAGAATTCAAACTTACTTAACCTTGAATCATTCCTGTCTAATTTGGTTAAGGATAAATTTTACAAGGGCAATAATTTTAGTCTCAGAGCATATTTTCCAAAAACAGACTATGTAGATAAATTTATTTTAGATATTCAGAATCACTCGTATGATGATATTTTTTCTTCTTTTATAAATGATCTAAGCATACAGGGTTTTGATGAAGTTGCTTCGTGTAATTTCAATACACCTAAACTAGACGGACTATCACTATTTGATAATAATGGAAAAGACGAACAATTACTGATTACAACAGAAATCCTAAGTTGTAGTTATAACGATGGGTATAACTTTGGAACTTTTAAACTTGCAGTAGACAGATTTTTGAATGAAATGTCATCGCTAAAAATTCCATACAAAGCTCTTTATTTACAAAATCAAAATTCCTCAGATAAGTTTATTTGGATTAATAATTTTTACAGTGATGATTATTCAAATGAAATAACTAATTTATGGATAAATACAAACGAAGCAAAAGAAATTAAAGATGAATTTTTAGAAAATGCGCAATGCATCAAATCTGATATTTATAATTCTTATGCAATCAATTAAAAAATAGGGAGCAATATGCTCCCTTTTTTATTATAATCTTTCGTCTAAGCGGGTGTGGTGTTAACGGCTAGCACAATAGCCTTCCAAGCTATTGGTACGGGTTCGAATCCCGTCACCCGCTCCAGTTACCTTCTAATAGCAACTCCATCAAAACTAACACCATCAATATTTGGCATGCATGAAAATTTCTCATCCACTTGTGCTGGCAAGTCGGTATTTGCAAATACAGCTTGATCAGAAGCTTTATCATCATTTGAACCCCATAGATCTAACCATACAAAATCTGGTTTTGGCTCATCTTGTTCAAACATTGGCTCTAATGTTACATACCACCAATAATCAGAAAAGCCTTCAATGGCATTTAGATCTTTTTGATATGCAATTAAGTCATCTTCAGAATAACCTTCATTATATGTACAAAAATAGAATGTGTTTACAAAAGATCCAGATGTATTTTCCATATTAGGATTCTTACCTACAGTAGGTTTAAAAAGATAAACATTATCAAGATCATATTGCATAATTCCTTCAATTAAATAATCCCAATTTAATTGTTGGTTTTCAGTCCAGTCATCCCAGCACTCATCTCTGCCTTCTTGTGAATCCCATAGCATTACCCAGATAAAATCATATCCCTCATTTGATACTTTAGGAGTTAAAATATTTGCACCAGTCATACCTGAACAGCTCATATCGTCTATCATAGAATTCCAGTCATTTATGAGCTTGGCCAGATTTATACCTTTCTCATCAAAATCTGGTCCAGCGGTATGCCATACATATTCAACTAATGGTTCAGACGGCTTTTCAACCTCAGCAGGCGAATCAGCTTCTTGGTCGTTTTGTGAACAGGCACCAATTAAAAATATTGTTGTAAATAAAAGTGTAATTTTTTTCATAATAATTCGTTATTAAATAAATGTGTATGCATAATTTATAACATATTTTTAATAAATAAAAATTATTTTTTATAAAAAAAGCAGACATAAGCCTGCTTTTAAGACCTAGGGGATATGAACTTAAAGAGGATATTCAAAGGTCTACAATTATATGACTATTAAATTACTCAAAAGTTCAAAATTTTTTATTAAAAAATATAATAGTGATCCAAATATCAAACAAGAACCCAATGGAATTTGAGATTTAAATTTATTTTTAAACAAAACAAATATAAAGCACCCACAAACAGCACTTATAAAAAGAATTAATCCTAGTGAAAAGGGACCAAATAATGCACCTATGGCACCAAATAATATAAAGTCACCACCCCCAATTCCATCAGCTTTGTATATCAATTTGAATATAAAATTTATTATCCATAATGAAAAATAACCAATTAAAAAACCATAAAAAGAGAATAAAAAAGGAGTTAAATTAAAGAACAAGGATATATCACTTATAAAGATATTAAAAAATGAATTACCAACAAAACCAGCAACAACTAAAAGCAAGTTGCATTTAAAAGGTAAATAGTAAAATTTCCAATCTAAAAAAAATAATATATAAAAAAGAAACAGTATAAATAATAGAAAAAAACAAAAAAACCCAAATCCGTAAACAAAAGCCAAACCCAGACCGAAAAGTAAAAAACATATTTCAGTAGCTGGATAGAATATGGATATATTTCCTCTACACATTGAACATCTTCCTCGTTGAAATACGAAACCCAATAAAGGTATTAAATTTATTAATTTAATTGTTTGATTGCATTTAGGGCAAAATGACCTGGGAGAAATTATTGATATTTCATTGATATTTTTTTTAAAATTGTAAGAAATTCTAAATATCATTGAAGATGCAAAGCTACCCAAACACAACAAAGCCAGCGAGTAAATAATCAAGAAAGCAATTGGATATGAGTTGAAACTATTTATATATTCGAAAGTAAATATATTTTGCAATTTATTATTTCTTAGTAATATAAAAACAAATTGTTAATAAAACTATAACAGGTATAGCATATGCACCTATAACCATTAATTTATCAATCATTTATTTTCCCTGATGCAAAAGCATCTGGCCTCCTGAAATCCCCATAGCCTGTATATTCTTTATCTTTATACATTATAGTTTGAATACATGTTAATGGGTCTTTAATTTCAACATTGTAGCCAATACCTTTAAGCTCATTTTTAGTCATTTGATCAATTGAGAGCTCAATTTCCAAAACATCTGGCTGCCATTGATGATGAATTCTTTTTGCATATGTTGCTTCTTCAAGGTCCATATCAAAATCAACAATATTTAATATTGATTGAAGCACAGCAGATATTATTCTTGAACCGCCTGGACTTCCTGTTGTAAAAAACAATTCATTATTCTTCATCACAATGGTGGGCGACATTGAGCTTAATGGTCTTTTTTTAGGAGCAATCTCATTAGCCTCAGAGCCTAGAAGACCAAATTGATTGGGTATTCCAGGCGCAGCAGAAAAATCATCCATTTCATTGTTCATTAGTATGCCAGTTCCCTTAATTACAACACCTGAACCAAAAGTAGAATTTAGAGTGTAGGTAGAAGAAACTATATTTCCATTTTTATCCGCAACAGAAAAATGCGTAGTTTCATGACTTTCATTATTTAAATACATACCCGGATGTATGTCTTTAGAATCTAAACTAAAACCTATTTTTATATTTTCATTTATTTCTCTTGAGTAGTCGTAACTAGTTATTTTATCTACAGGTACATCATAAAAATCAGGGTCTCCAAGATATTTTGATCTATCTGCATATGCATATTTCATTACTTCAGTCAGAAGATTAATATAATCAGCTGAATTATGTTCAAATTTTTTCAAATCATGATGCTCTAAAATATTTAGCATTTGAATTATATGAACACCGCCAGAGGAGGGAGGAGGCATTGTTATTATTTGATTATTTCTATAGGTAGAAATAAGAGGCTCTCTCCATACAGGTCTATAATTTTTTAAATCACTAATAGAAATTAGACCACCATTCAATTTCATATCATCGGCTATCTTCTCAGCAATTTCTCCCTCATAAAAACCATCTCTACCTTTAGAGGATATGATCTTTAATGTTTCTGCAAGATCTTTTTGAATAAATTTTTTATTTTTAAAATCTGGGAAATGTGATTGAAATATTTTTTTTGTTTCAGGAAAAAATGACATCTTTTCGTTATATCTAAATAAGACATCACCCATATATGGAGTTATATGAAATCCATTTTCTGCATAGAAAATTGCATCTTCAAGTAGTTGCTCCCATGGTAGAGAACCAAATTTATTATGAACTTCCCATAAACCAGCAACTGTTCCAGGGACGCCACTTGAAAGATATCCAAAGGTTGAAAGTTTTTTTTCATTAAACGAGCCATCACTTTTAAGATACATATCTTTGTGTGATTTCTCAGGAGCTTTTTCTCTATAATCAATTGAATAAGGCTTTTCAGTATCTTTGTCATAAATGACCATAAAACCTCCGCCACCAATATTTCCAGCTCTTGGTAAAACTACTGCTAAAGTGAAAGCAATTGCAATCGAAGCATCATAAGCATTGCCGCCATTGTTAAGAATTTTTTCACCAACGGATGTAGCTAAGAAATGTTGTGTAGTAACCATGCCATTATTACCATATGCCATTTCCTTTTGAGCAGGCTCATAACCTAACGTATTGAGATAAGCTATTGGTTCAGATGAGGACAGGCTTAAAGATATAACAAGCAAAAAACCTGATTGTAAAATTTTCTTATTAATTATAGCTTTCAATTGCAACATTTTTTGCCCATTTGTAATTTGCCTTACCGTTAGGAGCTCGTTGAACCTCTTCAACAAATATCACTTTTTTTGGAAGCTTGTAGCCAGCAATAAATTGTCTTGTTGACTCTACTAAATCAGCCTCGTTTATCTGTTTATTTTTTTCAACTGAAACCACAGCAACAACTTTTTGTCCAAATTTTGGATCATCTAAACCTACCACAAGGCAATCGAAAATCTCCTCGTTTCTTTTTATAGCTTCTTCAACTTCTTCAGGATATATTTTTTCACCGGCAGAATTTATACAATTACTACCTCTTCCAAGAAGAGTAATAGTTCCATCATGTTCCAGCTTTGCATAGTCGCCTGGGAAGCTATATCTAATTCCATTTACCTCCTTAAAAGTTTCTGCAGATTTTTTTTCATCTTTATAATATCCAACAGGTACAAGTCCACTTGTTCCAATAAGACCAACTTTTTTGGATCCAGGTTCAAGAATTTCACCATCATCAGCAATCACCACAACACCTGGATTTAATGAGAATTTTGCTGTCTTTGGAGGATTATCTCTAGTTGAAATTGAACTACCCATCCCGCCTTCAGTCGATCCCATAGTATCCATAAGTTGCATATCATGGTGCTTTAGTAAGCCATTTTTAACTTCCTCACTCCACATAACGCCACTTGAAATAATTACTTTAACAGAGGTTAAATTAAATGGTTTTCCAATATCACTAGCTCTATCAAGAGCATCCAGCATGGGTTTTGCAAATGCATCTCCAACAATAACAATATTTGTGGTTTGAGTATCTTCAACCTGGGTCCACAACTGATCTGCATCAAACCCAAGATTTTTTGAAGTTATTGCTGTTCCCCCAAGTAATAAAGGTAAAAATGCACCTAACCACATTCCGGTGCCGTGCATTAAAGGACAACCAACAAGACTTTTAATGAAAGTATTATCCTTTTTAAAGTTATTAATTTGTTCTTCAAGATTATTAATATCCTCAGGTACATCGTAGCCCATTGCTTTTAATGTTCTAAAAAGAAATACAAGAAATTCACCTTGTTTATACATAACTCCTTTAGGCATACCAGTAGTTCCGCCTGTGTATAGCATATAAATCGTATTAGGATCTCTATAAATCCTTTCCATTGGCTCACATGTATCTAATAAATCTTCATATTTGATTGCATTTTCGAAATGCGACTCTGTTCCATCATTCACCTCAATCCAGGCCTTAATGTTTGGCAAAGATTCTGCTATTTCTTTAATTCTTGAGCTGTAACATGCATGATAAAAGACAGCCTCTGAATCAGAATTATCTAAAAGATATATTAATTCTTCAGCTACATATCGATAATTTACATTGATTGGAACGCCGCCAATTTTAAAGATAGCATTTTGCCCTATTAAATATTCATTTGAGTTATTAAGATAAAGACCAGCTTTTGAATTAGCAGATAATCCAGCATTTGTTAACGCAGTTGCAATCTTGCTAGATCTTAAATCGTAATCTTGCCATGAAATAACTTCATCACCACTAATTAAAGCATCATTTTCAGGGATAATATCTGAAATCATTTCCCATACTGAGGCAAAATCTAAATTCATTTTTTTCTCCTTACAATCTTTATAGCTTCAATAAGCTGTACCTAATAATTATAGTATCGTTATAATAATTATTACAAAAGTAAAATATTTAAAACATCATGAATGATCCTGAAAAATTATTTAAAGAAATTACCGGTGAATTAACTTCAGCTGGTCAATTATTTGAAACTAGAGAATACACAGACTCGAATGGCGTTACTCATAAAGAGTATGCCTCTTTTCCAGATAACTTAAAAGGTTACTTTGATTTTGCATTGCTTCATGGCGAAAAAGAGTTTTTAGTATATGAGTCAGAACGTTTTTTATTTAAAGAAGTTGTAACTAAAGCAGCTCAAGTTGGAAATGCTTTGCTTGCAGAAGGAATCGAAAAGGGAGATCGTGTTGCTATATGTATGCAAAATAATCCAGAGTTTATTTTTGCTTATATGGGAATAGTTGGTATAGGAGCTGTATGCGTGCCACTAAATTCGTGGTGGGTTCCTGATGAAGTTATATATGCTCTTGAGCATTGTGAGGCAAAGCTATTATTTGGCGATCAAAAAAGACTTCAGGGGCTAGAAAATCTTCAAAACGTAAAAAAAATTATAACCAGCTATACTCCTGATAAAAATTTCATTTCCTTTAATAATTTTATAAAAGATCATTCAAGCGAGTGGCCAGATATTGAAATAAAACGTGATGATCATGCCACTATTTATTACACATCGGGTTCCACTGGAAGACCAAAAGGAGTCTTATCCTCTCAAAGAGGTGTTATTTCTTCAATGTTTAGCTGGGCATGTATATCAACTATTCTTAGCGAAAGAGAGGGTAGAATGGGGAAAGATCCAACCCCATTGGCAAGCTCTGAGTCATGTATTCTCTTATGTGTGCCTTTATTTCATGCAACGGGAAGCCATGTTGCTTTTTTGATGTCTATATTAGTGGGTAGAAAGGTTGTTATGATGAAAAAATGGGATGCTGGAGAAGCCATAAAACTTATTCATGATGAAAAAATAACAGACATAACAGGAGTTCCAACTCAAACATGGGAATTATTAAATCATCCAGATAAAGATCAATATGATCTTTCATCTCTTAAAACCCTTGGCGGGGGTGGAGGTCCAAGGCCAGCTGAGCATGTAAAGTTATTGGACGATAATTTTAAAGGTAGGCCAGGAATTGGATACGGCTTAACAGAGACAAATGCCTTGGGAACTCTAGGAAGTGGAGATGAATACATAAATCATCCCTCGTCTGCTGGAAGGGTTGTACCCCCATTAACTGAAATTAAGATTATTGATAAAGAATGGAATGAACTAGCTGAAGGTCAAATTGGTGAAGTTGCAATTAGATCACAATCAAACATGCTGGGGTATTGGAAAAATGAAAAAGCGACTTCAGAATGCATGAACAAAGAGGGATGGTTTAGATCCGGTGATATGGGGAAATTTGAAGGCCCATTTTTATTTATTGTTGATCGTATTAAGGATATGGTTATCAGAGGAGGTGAAAATATAGCGTGCCCAGAAGTTGAGAATGCTATTTATGAACATCCTGATGTTCTAGAAGCCTGTGTATTTGGAATACCAGATGAGCGTTTAGGTGAAATACTCTGCAGCTCAATTTTCTTAAAAAAGGATTCAGAACTTAATAAAGAAGAATTGTTTAGCTTTTTATCAGATAAATTAGCTGCATTTAAAATACCCGCTCTTATTGAATTTTCACCAATAAATCTTCCTTTAGTAGCTTCTGGAAAGTTTGACAAACCAACTTTAAGAAAGAATTTTATTTCTAAAGATTAAATTTTTTATTTTTTTAGCTTTCAAAATTATGAAAAAAGAGTAAAAATGTATCTTGATTAAATTTTAAAGATTTGTATTGAAGATATTAGTTATTGAAGATGAGCCTGATATTAGAAGAAATCTCGAATACAACATTACTCGAGAAGGCTATAACGTCTTAACTGCTGCCTCTTTGTCTGAAGCAGAGCATATTGTTAATAAACAATCAGTATCATTAATACTTCTTGATTTGATGCTTCCTGATGGCTCTGGACTAGAACTTTGTAAAAAACTTAAAGCAAATTCTGAAACAGAAGCTATTCCTATAATTATCTTAACAGCAAAAGATGATGAGGTTGATAGGGTGGTTGGATTTGAACTAGGAGCAGATGATTATGTTACAAAACCATTTAGTGTAAGAGAGCTAATACTTCGAATAAAAGCTATTTTAAAAAGAGGACAAACAAAAAAAGAAGTAGTTGAGGTTGAACGTCAATTTGGTGATTTAAAAATAGATATCGAATCTCATGAAGTTTATGTTAATGACATTCAAATTGATTTAACAGCTTTAGAATTCAAACTTTTAAATCAACTTGTAGATACAAGAGGAAGAGTTCAATCCAGAGATCATCTGCTAGAAGAAGTATGGGGTTACAGTTCAGAAGTTACAACAAGAACAGTTGATACTCATATAAAAAGACTGAGACATAAACTAGGATCAATGGGTAAATACGTTCAAACAATCAGAGGCGTTGGTTATAAGTTTTCAAGAATCCCTGATTAATTTATGGGAATTAGATTTCGAATTTTTGTTATAACTTTTTTATCTATAGGTTTGGGAATAGCAATTGCTAATATTTATTCCCTAAACTCAAATATCTCACTAATAATCGTAATCCTATTGTTTATTGCTGCTGCAGCTGCATCTGCATACTTTGCAAACTTTACATATAAAAGTATTAATGAATTAGAAACTGCAATATCAAAAATCGCCAGCGGTAAAACAAAGAAGAAATATATTCAGGCCTTACCAGTTAATAATACTGAATTTGGAAGTGTTGCAAAAAGCATTTCTCAAATATCCGAGAATCTCAAGAATCAAATTAATCTTATTGGTAAGCAAAGAGATCAATTCGGATCTGTTCTTGATGATCTTGGAGAGGGAATAATAGTTGCTAATGAAAATGGTGATATTAAATATGAAAATGAGCAGTTTTTGCAAATACTAAACTTAAATAAAGCCAACGGAAAAAATATAGAAGAATTAAATATAAAATCATTAAATTATTTGTTTAGAAGGTCTAAAAAAAAGAAACGTGATGATATTGAATTCGAAATAGAGCTAAATGATAAATCAACAAGATGGGTATTGGCGACAATTAATCAATCAAAGAATACTAATGAATTCATTATGGTTGTTCACGATGTTACTCAATTAAGAAGATTTGATTCAATGAGAAGAGATTTTATTTCAAACCTTTCTCATGAATTGAGAACACCAGTAAGTGTAATAAGAGCCAATTCTGAAACACTAATTGATGGCGCTTTAGAGGATAAAAAGCAAGCAAAAGTTTTTGCAAAAGCAATCCTCCATAACTCTGAAAGATTGTCAGATATGGTCGCATCATTGCTGGATCTTACAAGAATTGAGTATGGAGAATTAAAATTAAATTTTATAAATATAAATTTAAATGAATTTATAGATAATTTTATTTCATCTATCTCAAACCTTTCAAAGAAAAAAAATATTACTATTCAATATAAACCGGATCACAATGGAGAGATCAATGCAGATCCACAAGCCATTGAAAGAATTATGAATAATTTAGTAGATAATGCTATTAAGTATTCTGAGGAAGGCTCAGAAATTATTATCATGACAACCAATGAATCAGAGGATCATATTAAAGTTATGATAGAAGATAATGGGTCTGGTATTTCAGATGAAGATAAAGATTATATCTTTGGAAGGTTTTATAGAACTGCTTCGGCTAGAGCTACTGATAATCAAGGAAGTGGATTAGGGTTAGCTATTGTTAAACATCTTGTAAATAGCTTAAACGGTGAAGTCGGTATAGATAGTATTCCTGGAAAGGGATCAATTTTTTGGTTCACTATTCCTAAGTTTTAGCTTAAATACTTTACAGGCTAGATAAGAATAATATATGATATGTCACATGTTTGTAACAATTATGTTGCAAATCTGTCAAAACGGAATTGAAAATGACTAAAATATGGAAAAAATTTCATAAATTTATGAAATCAGGCAGACTGCCAAAGGTCATTAAAGCATCTGGCCTTAACTAATAGTGATTCATAATAGAATCTAAGCTAAACTAATAGCTCTTTTTATTATGAATTTTATTAGACTAAAAAAGATTTTTATCTTTGCACTTGCTGCTCCTGCAATTTTTTTAATTGTAGCTAATATCTTACTATTAAGTAACAAACCTGATATTCGATCTGTTGAAACGCCTGATATAAATGATTTCACGTTTGATTCTGCAATTGAATCTTCAGTTCCAACAACAGATCAAAATATGAATATACCCTCATTTGATTTTGAGCTTATTGGTTTTAGATCAGGTGATGTTGATTCATCAGTCATACTTAAAAAAGGTAACAAAGAATTTGTTATCGCTAAAGGAGAAAAAATTGATGGCGTCTATGAATTGATTGAAGTAAATAAAGAAGAAGTAATATTCCGTAACAATGAAAAATTATATAAAATTAAAAATCGTCTTGGAAAATAAAATATGAATCAATGCTATAAAAAAATCACATTTATAATTTTATTTTCATTTTTTAATAATATTAATGCTCAGGAAACATTTATCCTGAATTATGAAGATGTTGATATTAAAAAAGTAACTCAAGACATTGCTCAGTTTTCAAAGAAAACAATAATTTTAGATCCAAGAGTTAAAGGAAAGATCACAATATATTCAAATGCTAATCTGGATAGAGATCAGGTATGGAATGTCTATCTTAGAACAATTCAAGTTAATGGGTTTAGCACTATTTCTGAAAATGGTTTTCTTAGAGTAATACCCGAAAATGAAGCAACTAGAGATAAAACTTCAAATTATTCGTCTGGTGACTTTGAAACAGCTATCATTCCATTAATCAATAGATCAACTGAAGAAATTCTACCAATGATTAAACCAATCACTGGAAGACAGGCACATCTATCTAGCATCCCCTCTGTAAATTCTATACTGCTTGTAGATCGTTCTAGTAATGTAGAAAGAATAAGAAATTTGCTTATAGACTTAGACAAAAATAATGTTGCGAAAATTACTACTATTAAACTTGAAAATCTCTCTTCAATAGAAGCTGTAAGAATATTAGATAGGCTCAAAACACAAAATAACCCGACTATAAATAATTTTGTGGCAATTCCATTTACTCCCTCTAACTCTGTAATTTTATCTTCTAACGATTTTGTAGCAAAAAATATTAGATCCACACTTAATTCACTTGATAAAGATATAACAAGTGATGACACTACAGATGTTATCTATTTAAAGTATGCTAAAGCTGAAGATGTTGCTCCAATCCTAAACTCTATAGCAAGTACATTTGTAAGTGAAACAGAAGGGTCTAAGACTGTAATAACACATCATGAAAAAACAAACTCTCTGATTATCTCCTCTGCGGAAGAAAATTTGAATTCTATAAAAAATATTATTGCAAAACTTGATATTAGAAGGGCTCAGGTTTTAGTGGAGGCTATTGTTGTTGATTTGTCTGAAAAAGCAGCAAAATCTCTCGGTGTAGATACCATATATACTGGTGGTGATGATGATAGTATACCTATAGGTGTAACTAGATTTTCTGGTACAGGCCCAGACCTACTTAGCATCGCTGGAGCATCAGATGATGATACAAATGTAACATTAACAACAACCGCAATTTCATCATTATTAAATACGCAAGGCCTAGTAGCAGGATTTGGTGACATGACAGCTGGAGAAAATAATTTTGTTGGAATTATAAATGCTATAGCTTCTGATACCGACTCAAATATTTTATCTACACCTTCCATCTTGGCTATGGATAATGAACCTGCAAGATTGTTTATTGGTCAAGAAATTCCGATTACAACTGGTGAAAGTCTTGGAACAAATAATTCAAACCCGTTTAGAACAACGTCAAGACAAGAAGTTGGAATCGAACTTGAAATAACACCTCAAATAGATGAAGGAACCTCAGTAATATTAAATATCAAACAAGGTGTATCCGGCATTGCTGGAGTAGCACAAAGTGGAACTGACTTAATAACAAACAAGAGAGAGATTGAAACAACAGTTTTAGTAGATAACAATCAAATAATTGTTTTAGGCGGCCTAATTGATGAAGATGTTCAAGAAGTTGTCTCCAAAGTACCTATACTAGGATCAATACCATTACTAGGAAAACTATTTCAATCTTCATCAAAAACCACCAGTAAGAAAAATCTAATGGTATTTTTAAAACCAACAATTTTGATAGATTCAAATACAGCACAAGAGATATCTTTAGAAAAGTATAATTTTATTAAAGCTCAACAAGAGCTAGATGAAAATGAAGACATAATAGATCTTACTAAAAAAGATGAATAAGTATGGCTGATATTGAAAATTTTAAGTCAGATGTATTACCTTATGATTTTGTAAAAGAAAATGAAGTAATAGTCTCTGAAACAAAGCATGGCTATTTAGCTTTATCACCTTATCAATTAACAATAACCCTTTATCACGAAATTCAAAGATATCTTAAATCAGATTTTAAATTCGAAATATGCAGCTCTGATAAGTTTAATGAGCTTTTAACCAATTCATTTTCATCAACTAATCATAATAATGATATTTCGGATGAATTATCTGATGAATTTGATCTTAAAGATTTTGCTGGAAGTATTAACGCTACTGAAGATTTATTAAGTGGCAATAATGATGCCCCAATAATTAAATTAATAAATGGGATTATTAGCCAAGCAATTAGAAATAGGGCGTCTGATATTCATTTTGAACCATATGAAAATCATATAAAGATTCGTTTTAGAATAGATGGTATTTTAAAAGAGATTCTACGACAGGATAGCAAGATAGCATCAATTTTAATATCTCGTATAAAAATTATTTCAGGTCTTGATATATCAGAAAGAAGGTTACCTCAAGATGGAAGAGTTTCTTTATCTCTTGGAGATAAAAATGTAGATGTGAGGGTTTCAACACTACCTTCATCGTATGGTGAAAGAATTGTTTTAAGAATTTTAGACAAGCAGTCTGCACAAATTAATATTGATGACTTAGGATTACCTTCTCAAATTTTATCAAATTACAAATCTTCCTTAAAAGATCCTGAAGGAATTATTCTCTTCACTGGTCCAACAGGTTCTGGTAAAACAACCACCTTATATGCAGGTTTAAGGTACTTAAGTGATTCATCACAAAACATACTTACAGTTGAAGATCCAATTGAATATACCCTAGATGGC
>TARA_B100001093_G_scaffold214239_1_pt1 | contig 36740 bp, 39 predicted proteins | sample TARA_B100001093 | Tara Oceans TARA_B100001093 (sample SAMEA2623116) | marine metagenome | biome: marine biome (ENVO:00000447); feature: surface water layer (ENVO:00002042); material: "saline water (ENVO:00002010), including plankton (ENVO:xxxxxxxx)" | depth 5 m | reverse complement strand
GGTTCAAGAAGCGACATATCGAGATTGAAATAGTTTCCTGAAACATCATAGGAGAGTATTGTTTGTAAGTCCGATCCCGTGCCGTGAGGTATGACATTTAGTCCATCCAAAACTCTGTAAACTCTATATGATGCGCTAGGAATAATAGTGTTTTCTATTTCTGTTGACGCTACTGTATAAATAGTTGGGGACCAGTTTTTGCTTCTGACATAAACATTGAAGCGGGCTTCCTCTTCGGAGAAGTATTTATTTCTTAAGTTTTTAATATTTGTAACATATCGATAGTTTCCATTTGAACTTGCAGCAGCAGCAAAGGATTCAGCAGAAATTGAACCTGTGAAGTATTCTGTTGATGTGGCATGATCATTAAGATGTGAGCCACTGTGCCATACATCATACAAAGTGTTAATAGAAAGCCCATCAGACGCTGTAACTGCGATAGAGCAACTATAAATTCCTGTAGATACAAAGCCGCCTGTTATGTTTGTAGTTCCATCGTACAATATCAATTTTGAACCAGATGGCTCAGAATTGTCTGCTGAACCTGAGTAAAGACTGACCATCAAAGAACCAGTGGCGCCAACAGCAGGGATGTTTGTTAGCCTTCCACGAACGTAGTTGTATAAATAAATTGTATTTAAGTTGTCTGGACCGGGAGCAATAGAAGAGGAGAAGTAAAAATCTCCACGATCATCTTGTATAGAAGAATTCCATCTTGCTTCAATCACAGGCTTTTTAAAGAAGTATTGTGTCCCTCTTGCAAAGAAGCGCTTGGTGTAGTAAGAAGTTGCGGCAGATTCTACTGACGATGTTAGGCGAACACCGACGCCGTAGTTGGTCTTTGAGCCTGCAATCCATTGCTCTACAAGAGTGGTGATGTCCAAATCAAGATCTTCAAGACCTGTTTCAAAAGTTTGTTCAAAGGTTGGAGTGGTGTGGTAGTCACCGCCAGCCGCAGTCCAAGCTACTCCTTGAGATGCATTGATCCAATTTGATACTCCCAAATCTTTATAGTTCTCAAGATCTAATCCGTCTCCCTCCGTCCACGCACGAGAGATAGCCTCCACAACAAGCTTGAAGTCTCTAGGGACTGTTTTGGATGTTTCGGCATTATAAAGTTTAAGATAGAATTTAACCTTTCCAGATGCGGGAATAGTTCCTGCTGTTCTGTCAGATGAAATGGTAGTAATATCAAATTGTGTGATTATCCTTGATAGCTCAGATGAGGTAGAAGATTCTCTACCATATATCGAGTATACCTCACTAACATCGGCTTGCCCCATGTTTGAGCCAGTTGCCCTGGTACCAAGATTTTCTTGATAACCATTTGCTATGGTATTGTCTGCTGTCGCTTTGTATCTTTTAATCGCCATTATCTTAGCTTACCTTTGATGTCTACTTCTGGGAATTTCATTTCCATTATTGCATTTGCTGGTGTAACAATATAGTCACCATCTGGAGATGTGTTTTCTTCTATATCAAAAAACACACTTGAATAATTTATTGATGTTTTGTTAATTATTTGAATTTTAACAACATCATTAACGCCACTTACATTATTTAAAGTATCAAAAATTTGTGATTTTGAAATTTGCTCACCAACAAACAAAGGAGTAGAAAACTTATTAGCAAGAGCGACGACACATCCATCAAGAACTTTGAATTTATCTACATTTTTTTGTGGTTTTATAATAAAATTAATTCCAAAATTTATTATAAAAGGATCTAAAATATCTATTGTGTCATTAATCATACGATAATGATTAAGCCAAGATTTCAAATTAGTTTTTATGGTATCATTTGTTTTTATAAGTTTATTTTGAGGATCTTCTGACACAACATAAACATTTAGATTTCTTTTCTGTGAATCAGGATCCTTCTGAACAGAGCAGCGCTTTATTGAGCCAAATTTAGCTGGCATTCTATAAACTAGATTTTCATAGTCTTGTTGGGTGACTGCTCTGTTTTGTGTCGGAAAGGTATCATAAATTCTTTGCTTTATCTCTGCGGTTGTGGGGTTGGTAACATTTCCAACTATGGGCTCTTCGTTAATAACTTCAAGGGAATTTCTAACTGTGGTAATGGTGTTAGTCGCCAGGGTACCAGCGGATTCAAATTCAAGCAAAGAGTTTGAAACGTTATTGAGAGAATTGGCAGCTACATTGCTATTCGTAGGGTTTGATTCTCTGTAAGCAATTGTCAAAGTTGTGCTTTGTGGCACCAAGCCATAATATCTATTGTTTACAAGACGACTTGGATCGAAAGTCGTGTCTGTCACGTAGCTTTTGCCAAAAATTTCCATAGCAACGCTTTGTGGATTTGAAACTATCTCTTCGGAAAGCTCATCACCAGAACCAAACTGCAAACTGACGCCATTTCGATCAAAAATGGTCACAAACTTTCTATTCACTAGCATTGGTTTTAAAACAGAGGGCGTGTTGTCGTTTTTGTAATTCTTATTGGTCAGTTCTTTAAAGACAGTATCTTGCGATAAATATTCAACTTCAAAGTATTCGTTTCCATCTGAGTCAAAGACACTGATTATTTCAGAAACATTTGGTGAATTAAGTTGAATTCTCTTGAATCTTTCAAAACCGCCTATATCAACCTCTTCAACATTAAAAAAACCAGATACAACGTTACCATAAGACTTTATAGCATATTCTGTCGGGGCTCCCGTTGATGAATCTGTGGTCGCAACAACAACAGGGTTTGAGCTTTCAGCCATATCAACATTTTCTGTTAAAACAAAATTTAAGCCATTTTGACTTGTAAATCTGGTCCCTCGTTTTACAATGGGTATATATCTTCTGTCTGGTCCAAGTCCTGCTTCTGACGCAGGGACAAGAACAAACAAGGCAACTTTGCCATACGTTGATGGTCTTCCGCTTTCCTTGTAGCCAAGTATCCTGCCGTGTCTTATTACATTATCGCGCTGGTATGAAGTGTCTAAGAAAGTTTCATTTACATTGTAATCAAGGTAAAAAGACACCTGATCGCCAACGTAAGCCACAGCATCCAGCATCATCGCACCAAAAGATGCCTCACTGAAGTCTTGGAATGTGTCGGGATAAAAGCGTTCAGCTACCTGTGTAAGCTGGTCCCTGATGGAAGAGAAATCTCTGCTAGTGTAATCAATCGCTACTGTTTTTTTAGAATCTTTTGGCATATGTTATCCTCTTCCTAAATAGTGAACTCCAATAAATCAGATACGGCAATGTCTGGTATCCTATATTCGAGCCTTATTCCTAAAGTGTTGTCCTCTATATTGCTGGTTCCAAACTCTATACTGGTTATAGCCACGACTGGCAAATAAATGCTGACTTGCTCTCTAATTCTCTGATCTATTCTCGCGTACACATCGCTTTGAAAGTTTTCAAATAAGAATTGCCTAATGCCAACCCCAAACTCTGGCTCCATAACTCTTTCGCCAGGATTTGTAAGAATAAGCATCTTGAAATTTTGCTTTATTAAAGCTTTAAAATTCTTGATTGCTGCGTATCCGTCGCCTGAATCAACAGTAAGCGGTAGTTTGGGAGCTAACGAAGACATTTCAATACCTCACTATAAGTATGTTGCTACTCTTTTCTTTCACACAAATCGCCCTTATCATTGAAGGGATTACTAGTTCTACGTTTCCACGAAGGCATAATTCTTTCTCCAGGGGCAAGTTGGAAAAGTTCTTTAAGGTTCTTTATCACTATCTTTGCTCCGCTCTCGCCCTGTTGTGGGTCATCAAAGTTTCGAGAATAGTAATAAGACTTGAACATTCGTTTGATTACTGCGTCAGATCTGCGTAGCGTCACTTTATCCCATTCATCCCAAGTGAGAGAGAATGGAGTAAAGTTTGGTCTTTCTTGCGGTGGATACCAGCCGGGAATAGAGGTGCCAAGATCGACTTCGCCTGCCTCATTTATTCTTAATCCGGGCTTGGAACCTAAACTCCCGCCAGTTTGTCTCTTTTTCCCGCTAGCAGCAACTTCGCCAATTGATGGTAAGAATGTGAATGCGTTGTAGATTGCCAAACCAGAGAGAAGTTTGTTGACCGGTAAACAATAACTGAAAAACGCTTTAAATTTTGGATCATCTACAAGTTTATTGATAAGACAGAACAATTCTTTGCTCCCATCTTCAAGTGGTTTTAGCATCTTGAGCGGAAGATCAAGTGCATCTATTTCAGAGTTTGCTATTTCTTTCAAGCCAGCGTCTGTTCTAGCGAACAGGGCGAGCCCGTATCTTATTCCAATCTCGCCTTTTATTCCAACTATGGGTCTACCCTCTTTGTTGCCGTCGTAAACAAACTCAAGCGTGCCTGGGTAAAGATCGGAGACATTTTGTTCCGCACTGGGTCCACTTGCCAACGTACTAACTTGGCTCATGCCTTGGCGTGAACCATTTACTTTTAGATATTTTTTCAAAACAAACGGATTGGTGCCGCTAACGCTATCGTTTATGTCAGCACTGACTCCACCAATGTTCATTTTCACATTTCTGGCGAATGGGGTAAGAGTGGCATGAGGCTCAGAGCTATGTTCTTCACCGACCATAAACACAGACTGTCCTTCTTCATCTTCGTGAACGTGGTAATAACCAACATAAGGGGTGCCATCTTCAAGAGAAAACTCATTGCCATCAGTGTATCCACCTTCGCCAAGACCCTGGACTTCTTCTTTGATAAGACGATCAAGGGTCAACTGCGAACCATCGGTAAACTCAGAAAGTATGTGGTAATAAACATTATTGACATAATCGTCTTCATTTACAAAGCCTTCTTTAATCAGGTTGTTTTCAAAAACATCTGCGATAAAGTTTACTTCTTTGGCGACGTACTCTTTTAAAATTACTTTAGCGTAATCTTCCGCAGCCTTAACAGCTTCAAGATTTTTGTTTTCGCGGTAACTCTTTAGTGTTTGAAAGGTCCCCGCGTCATCAAGTTTTTTGGCTTTCTTTAAGTCTTTTCTATTAGGGTATTTGTATTCTCTCTGAATTTTTCCTATCTCTGTTAGGGCATCCTGTACATTTACTGGTATGTCTGTTATATCACCTGCTTCTATTTCATCATGGTAAGTTTGTACTGATTGTTCCAAGAAGGCATACCAAAACTCTTCATCCTTGAATGGGTTGAAGAATTCGGCAAATCCACTTTGGGAATCTTTCAATCCCTTTTCCATCTCTTCGACAATGTAAGATGCGTATAAGTTGCTAAAGTTGTTATTAAAATCAGGTCTGTATCTACTGAATGTTGCGATAGACTTTAGAAAGTTTATTGAAGCGTACACTCTACAGGTAGCCATTATCAGACCCTTGATTCCTGACTTCGCAGATCTGTCCAAGATCCTGTCAAACGGCTTTTCTGTGACGCAATCTGGATCTGACTTGAGCCTCTTGTCGTCGGGGGCTGTTGAATAACTATTGCCCATAACAGAACCGATGTCGCCAAAATCTATAAGGTCTGTGCGGTAAGGTTTGCAGGGGCTTAGTTCTGGAAACATAACATTTATTAACCCAAGCCAACCATCGTTGTCAGTTGGCTTAATGTAGTATTTTGGATTAGTGTAAGAGCCACCGTGAGCGGCAGGGTCAAGGTAAACAATCTTTGCTTTTTCGGGGTTGTCTCTATTATTGTATTGATCTCGACTCATTCCCAATTCGGCATCGCTATTAGATAAGGGATCATCCTCGGAGTTTTTGGCTTCGTGGTATTCAACAAAACTGCCGCCGCGAATAACCCCATAATCGGCATCACTAGTGGATATAATGTCAGACTTTGCTCCATAATTATAAGCCTTGTTGTCTATTGAGAATATTTTTTCACCCATCTTATCAATCATAAGTGAAATGTTGTTATTCCAGAGGCTCTTTGCTTGTGTTGAGTTTATGCCAAGGATGTCTCTCATTAGTGCCACCTGTGGTGGGTCAGTTGCTTTGGTATTCTCAAGAGCAGATATAAAGATAGGATATTCTTCCGCAGCCTCTTGGGTTGGCTGTCCTGTTTCGTCTATAATTCCGTCAAGACCTTCATCAAAAGATATAAATTCATATTCCTGATCCTTGATTATTTTTGAAGGTTCTTTATCTGGCTTTTCAATGTCAGCGGCTGCTTCCTCGTTGCCTGGAAATGATGAAACACTCTGCTTATACTGTGTATTAAAATTAAAGCTGCTAATGTCTGTTAGCCTTACGATCTGCAATCTGACATTATCATCTTTTCTATTTTTTGTTCCTTCAAAATCAGCAAAAAAGAATCTAAAATTATAACCAATAACAAAGGTGCCATCTTGCCCTAGTGATGCTTGAGGAGTTAGCGTTGGACTAGAAATTGGAGGTAGAGAACCATCGTTTCCTCCAGCATTGTCTCTCCACTTTAGAAGTAAGTCTGCTGTTTTCTTTCTTGCAGCAAACTTGATGTTCAACCCTTCTTCGCCACCCCTTTCTGTTGTGCTTAGCTTATAATTGTAGCCAAAGTCAGGCAGTCTTGTAAGGTTTTTCTTTTCTATGCCGTTTGTTGTACCAGAATCGACAGATTTAAACGATATGAATTTAGTTTTCTTTTCTTTAAAATCATTGTTTAGATTCACAGTAAAAATATTATCTTTTGTTGTTTGAGAAAAGTAAGCAGTCTGCCACTCTGCAATGTATTTTGGGAAAGCACCATTTTGGGCACCGCCTCTTGCAAAGTTAAATCCTTCTCCTTCTTCGAAGTCTGCATTGGCATAAAAATCAACATACTGCTGTTGTCCTGGGTCATTAAAACTCTTTCTTCTATGCGCCGTATAGGGTCTGCCCATAGTGTCTGAAAGCACCATGTTTACAAAGCCCCAGTTTCTCTTAAATGGTCCGTTGCCCAGCATATCATACGAGTATGCTATTTTGAGGTTTTCGAGAGAATCGGACAGCCCCTTGGAGGCAACTGACGCCAGTTCTTCTGGTTCTCTCGGAAACAAGCCATCATTACAGCCAGGAGAAGATTGAAGTGGTCCAAGGTTGTCCATAAGCATTTGTGGGACGCCATTTTGATGGATGTCAGCAAGTGTATCGAAATCATCGACTGGACGACGACAGAGGGCTTCAATTTGTTCTGGAGATGCGCGACCTTCTAAAATTTGCGCTCGCACAGAGCAAAATTGTTCTATCTGATCTGGTGTAGCACAAAGAGTTGGATTGGCTGGAGTATTATCATCCACGGGCGCCACTGAATCTTCAAGTGATTGCCTGAAATCCGCTGGTAGTAGGTTGCCAAAGTTCCTATAGAACTCAGCGATACTATCTCTGTTGCTGAAAGTTTCTCTAAACTCTGGGAATTCAAACTCAATAATCGTATCTACAATAGCCAAGAAGTCGTTAGATGGATTTCCAAGGGAAGCATCAATAATTTCCTGTCTTGTAGATGAAGATGCAATTGCCTCATTTAGTTCCAGCACCTTGTCCTTGTTGGCTAAGTTTGAACCGGCACCGCCGACAGCACTGAAAATATCTTGTATTGCTTGATCTATTTTTTCTTCAGGAGCATCGGGTCCGCATATGGATTCTCGTATGATTTCTCTAAACGTTGTATTGCCAGAGATTAGCCCTGGAAGGTTTCCAATAATATCACCTGCTGTCTCAAGTGCTTTACAAATAGCATCTCCGAGAATCTCACAAAACTTTACTATCAGTTTCATAAGGGTCTCTAGTACTTTCCTCCTAATTGCTTCTATAATCGCGTCAACAAGTAGTTTTAATATTGCACCCAAGTCAATCTTTGGTATGAATAATTTAGGTAGAGTTAAATCATTTACATTTCTACAAAATGGAAGTTCTATGTCTTTGATGAAATCCATAACACTTGGAGTAAACAAGGGCGGTCTAGGACAGTCAAGTGTCGCCAATGCCTTACTAATCAATTCAGCGCCAGGAAACGCATTGAGTTTATCAACAAGATCGAGAAGACGATCAGAATACAATTCTATAAGAGCCTTGACATAAGCCTCCATAACCACAGAGTCAGAGAAAAATTCAGCAGCATCTTGCTGAAGATTTTGAATGTTGCTAGCCACAGGAGAGGCGTCGTCTGGTATGTCAAACTCTACGAAACCTGCGTCGTTTGTAGACCGATCATATACTCTGCCAATTGTTCTTCTTAATCCAAAATCACTTTCAGAAGATTGATATTGCTGAGATGATACAGTTGTTGAGCCATAGGAGTCAGCAACTCTAGAAGCCCTTTCTCTTTCTATCAATTCTGGATCATCAAAAGGTCTTTTGACACTTTTAATCAGATTTTTTAATACTCTTGCTGTGCCCTCTGGATCAACCGAATCTGTGTCTTTAGAAACATCGTTATCATCTTCGCCAACTGTTCTTGGTGCTCTTCCTGGGTTTCTATTTCTGCTCTCAATGGCTTCGGCTAGATTTCTTTTTACCAATTCATCTAGCTTAGCTTGTTCATCAGGTGGCAATCCCGCAAAAAGAATTCCAAAGTTTTCAATTCCCATTGCATTAAGGGCTTTTGTCACAACTATTAGCAGAGCTTCGTCAAGGGTTAACCCACCGAAAAGACATTGTATGGCTTCCAGAAGGAAATCCAACAATCCACAAACTTTTATCTGATTAAGGGAGCCATCATAAAAGTCTTTCATTCTGTCGCCAGAGCCAAGACCTGTTCCTTGGATTAGTGCTTCTCCACACAATCTAACAAAAACATTTGGATTTGTCTCTAGTTTTGCATAAGCCTGTTCCAAGGCGGTCGCACCAAGTGATTTTTTAGAATCTTTTCTTTCTTTTCTTGCATCTGATCTTAGCTCTCTACGCTCCTTTGCAGTCTCGGCTTTCTCTAATTCTGCTCTCCGGGCACCTCTTTCATCCTGCCTATCATCTCTTGCAGCCTGTCTTTCTGCCCTTCTTAATTGTCTATCTATCGCCTTCTCTTGGCGATTCATTCTTATTTCGTCTATTGGTCTAACATCATCGCCGCGCTCTAATTGTTCTTTGCGAGCATCTTCCAGTTGCTTACACATCTGCTCGTGGAAAACGCCTGCTATGGCATCCCCTATGCTAAGAAAATCATCTATTGCTGTCTGCAAAAAACCATTTGTTGTGTCTGCTATTGCCTGGGCTACACAACTTTGGTCTCCAAGTTGTTCTTGAATTTCTGCTTTTCTACGTACTGTTATGTCTGGGTATGTGTAATCTATAAGAAAGTCTACATAGTTTTTTGGAACTCTCGCCGTAAGATCTGATTCCATACGGCGCAACTGTGCAAGGTATGCCATCGCTGTGGGGTCTTTGAACGGCTCTTTTCTGTTGAGTCCAGATAGCTGCCTGCCCTTGAAGACTTTCGGCTTTTCAGCACACCCAACTGTGAATACTTTTAGTTTTTTGAGTTTGAATTTTCTAGTAAAACCAAATTTTAAACGAATGATTCGATCTTTAAAAAGTCCACTTATGCCACCGCCAGGGAGATTATAGCCCTTACTGACAAGCCATCTGTCAAGTTGTATGTAAACCTGGGACATGATTTTTGTTCTATTGAACCCAGTGTCGCCATAAGCATCTATGTCAAATTTTTTACCAGAATCTGTAAAGAACAAATCTTCTTCATCAATATAATTGTGGTATCTAACATACCTTGAGTAAAGATTGAGACCCTTGCGAACACGTAGCAATAAGCTTTTTAACTCGCCTGCAGTGTACCCTACTGTTATTGGTTCTTCTGGTTCTTCGTCTTCTTCATCGTCTATTGCTTCTTCCAATTGCTCAAAGACTGAAAACTCAACGGAATACAGAAGCACAAGTTTTGAATTTGCTCTAGCCTCAAGATCGAAGCCTGTTTTTAGATCATATTGTATTTCATTCTCTAAAATTAGAAACGATTCAGTAGAATACTCTTTTTGAAATTCTGTCAATAGTGAATCTATGGCTTCAGCCATGTATTCTTTAAACTTTTCTTCCAATGAGGCATCGCTGCCGCCCGTCTCTCCATAAGGAGTCTGAATTGACACTTGGTATAAACACTCTCTTTCGTTAAAGAAAGGTTCACCAATACTTTTGCGCCAATTTGGAACAATCGCTTTCGGATTTGGTTTACAATCAAGACAAACTTTGCCTTCGCCTGGGACTTCTACTTCACATTCATCAATTAAAAAATCGCCGTTTTTGTCTTGATATTTTAAAAACTTCGAGGGTTCTGCCATTTGTTTCTCTCAAATTGTAATTAGGTTGTTCTGACGTTTCTACTTTCAATATAGCGATAGCCGAAAGGTTGCGTATAGTTGACATCCCACAGGGCTTTATCAACAAAGAACTGCCACAAGTTGTAATTTGTTTTCAAAACGTTTGTTGTGTGGGCGGCATAAGCAACAGCTATAGCAGCACCTTGTAGTGGTGGTGGAAGTTGCATAGCAGCGTTTACAGCAGTATTAAATATAAAGTCGGCGTCGGCTCTTCTCTTAAGAATCGACACCAAGTTTGAAATCAATTCTGATAAATCTTGCAAAGCCACAACCGTGTTATGACCCATGGCGACACCTTGTAGTGGTTGATAAAACTCAGTTTCACCACTTAAAAATGAACCCGGTACTCTCCTTGGCTCAGAATTGTTCCCAGCTATCAGTTCAATAGAAGGGGCTGGGATCATTTTGCCATCGAGAGAGTTTTTCTCACCGGTGCCTCTCATACGACCTGTCACTATTTTAACGCCTTCGCGACCTATAACACGCACAGCATCAGCTTTGATTCCGATGCCAGAACGTTCCTTAATCTCCCCAATATACCCGTCATCAATGCCAAAGTTTTTGTCGATGTCAGTTAGTTGACTAATGTAAATACGAGCAGCATCAGCTTGAAAACTGTTTCCAGCATATGAGTCAACGTCTGGCTTTGCTGCTGCCATTCGCCCAACTACAAGATCTATTCTCGCTGCGTTGACGGCGCCTTTCGCGCCATACCCAGACATTCCGCCTGCGGGCTTATCGGCTCCAAAAGTAATATACGCATCGCCATGTTTAATAACTTTTTCGTTTGGACTTTGATCATAAAAAACAATTGATTCAAAAACTTTAGCATTATTTAGGGTGCTTCCGGGAGGGTTGACTACTTCAACCTCTTTTTGGTTTTTTACATTATTTTGTAAACTATCAAGAATTGATTGCGCTCGCTCTCTTTGTTCTTTTGATAGTTTTTTTGGATTTAAAATTGGTGTTTTTTTAGAACTAGCCATTATTACCCTCCATCAAAGCTCCAATGCCAAGGCTCTTTCCCGTTCCTCAGATTCTTGAAGTTGGGATTTGCATTTTCAAATTCTTTTAGTTTTGTAAATACTTCTGTCTTTTTCGCGTCTTCTATTTCCTTTTCACTTGAACCAAACAGGGGGTCGCCAAAGTCAACTGCCAAACCATAAAGGTGGCGCGAACCGGTGCCGTAGTCTCCTTTCGGCAACGGGGCGGTAGGGGGATCAAAAAGACTGGCACTAGCATAAAGTATGTTTGTATCTGTTAGAGTTGTGGTGGAAGAAGGAGTAATTTGGTTTTCTAATCTTAATCCAATTTGTTGTCTTAAAGTTCTTTTGCTAGAGATAATTCTAGGAGGAGTGATTCTTGGTACTTGTTCTGTTAAATGCTTTTTCGCTTTGTCTACTATTACCTGAAAATTGGGGTGCAAGTCATCTGGAGAGCAAGCCACCATCTCAAAGCCATCTTCGTCAGGTATCCCGCATTTATCAAAATCTTCGATACTTAAACTAAGTGGCAATTCGTTAGTTACTAACCAAACTTCATAAATTCTGTCAACTTCTTCTTTTGGTGGCTTTTCCCCATTCCACTTTTTCTCTCCATACATAAAGGAGCTAAGTTGAAGGAAATCGCTTGTCTTGAACTTAGACAACGCTGTTTCGCACTCTTTTTTAAATAATACAGCACTCTCTTCGTAGTTTGCTTTTTTTCCAACATACTCTGCCGAGTCTGTCTTGAAGCTGCCAAATGCGCCCCTTTCAAGCCTTATTTCAATGATATCACCAATGTCTGGCTTATTTTCTTGATTTTCAAAAATTGAAACCTTGGTGTGCTGTTGTATTAAATTAAAGACTTTTCTTCTTTGTTCTGGTTTGCTTGTATCTTTTATTTCGCAGGGATCTCTCAGAAACTTATGCGGAGATAGCGGACCTCTAATCCTAACCATGCAAACATATTGCCGAACAAGACTCTGCCCAGCAGATCCGGTTGTTTCTCTTGTTTTTAGAGCAGCGACTGAGGTTAAAGTTGGTCTAGTTAAAACTTTTGCTTCAAACAAGTCAGAAGTGTTTGCGTCATAATCTATAGCTTGACGCATCGCATTTTGAAAAAGGTTATAAGAACCAATAGAAGTTTGAAAATCACCATAAAGAGCAGATTTTTTCGCCATTACGCCTCTCCCTGGATCATATCAAAGAGACTTGCTTTGTCCTCTTCTGATAGTCCAACCTCTTTGGTCCTTTCCTTTTGTTTGAGAGTTAAAACCTTTACCAACTGCTCGTTGGAGCGCTGCATAGTTTCGATGTGTTTCGCGGCGACAGGGGATAGTGCTCGATTGTTTTCTGCATTTTGAGCGATCTGGTTAGCCAATTCATTCAAAAACTCCCGTGCGACCTTGCGGTCGTTTCGGATGTTCTCGATTGCTTCGTCCATCAAATCGTCAAATTCGTCATTCATATCTTGCCATTTTCCCAATCGGACCTAAAGTCTCGGTAGTGTTCCCTAAACTTGTTCAGAGAATTCACGACCTGCTTTGTATTGAGACCAGTTATCTCACGCAGGTAAAGGTAAATAGCTTTTTTATTAAAAATTTCTATATCGTCCTTGCTCTCAAACAGAACGATGATTGCCTTGTATACACGTTCGTCATTCTCGCGCATATCATTGGACTCCCACGTTTTCATGTCTTCATAGAAGGAAGTCCAAAACTCTTTCTGTAGTTGGTCTGTGACCCACGTATGTTCTGTCGCAAGGTATTCCTGCTCATATCTCTTGGGGGCAGCATCATAATCTACCTCTCTCAAATTCTTGCGTTTTTGTTTCTTGACCTTGTGAATAAACCAGTTTTTTGTGATCACTGAGAAGTAAGAGAAGGCTTTGTGTCCCTTGTCTGGTTGGAACTTATCGAGTATGGTCATTAGCCAAATCTTGCACTCGTCTCTCAGTATGTCTATGTTTGGTAGCGTTGTGAATTTATAGGTAAATACTATCTTGTCAACCATCTCACCAAAAGCGGGTTGCAGCATTTTTACATAAATTTCTGTCTTTTTCTTATTACAATCAGTTGAGCAATACTCTATTATTGCGTTCTCATGATCTTTCGTAAAGTAATGATTAGACTTGTTCGATTTCGAGCGTCTCGGCATCTGTTTCTTCTTCCTCTGGTATATAGATAAAATCAAACTCGTCCATATATTCTCGGAATGAACGAGCATGATCCATTAGGGATTGTAGTGTTTGGTCGCCATAGAACATTTCCATTTCATATACCGACTTCACATGGGTGGCGAAGCTAGCAGCAGCCGCACGCAGATCGTCAATCTCTTGCGAGATTAAGACTAGTCTTTGTGCCACATTCCGAGAATATACAAACAGTAAAACATTAATACTCATAGACACCATTAATATAAGTGAAAGTACCATTTCAAGTCTGCTCATAAAATCCATTGCTAACTTCCTCCTTCATATCTTTTAGAAGCTCACGATTGGCTTCAATGTATTCGTTTGTGAGGCTCCCAGTGTCCTTAGAATTTGTCAATTTTTTGTTAAGGATTGTGGGCTTACCTACCATTTTTGTGACGCTCTCGTGACCGCACAGGAGACATTCTTCTTGTGTATCTGAGAGCGAGTGAAAAGCCACGAACTCTTGTTCGCAGCCCTCACACATATAGAGATATCGCGGCAACTACTCGCCTGCCAATGTCGTTAGATCTTCTTCTGTCACTGCTTGGTTATTAGACACACGAACAGTAGGCGGGTTTGTCACGACAAGCCCTTCCTCTCCTTGAGTTAGTTCAAAACCCTTAAGGATTGGTACGATGTCCAACTGATTTAGCAGTGACTCTTGAAGAGCCATCATAACGGCACCAAGTGCCTGATTTGATAATTTAAATGTTCCGTTACTCATTTTATCTCCTTTAATTTGAGTTGTCTTTGTTCGAACCAATAAAAGTCTTTGTGTTTATTTCTATAAACTTTATATGTTTCTATCTGATCTGAATAGCAAGATGGTGGATAAACTTGTGTGTCTATTATAATACCATCTCCCCAGTCTTTACCTGAAATTCCATCGGCATAATCTTCATGCCAGTCAATATAATTTCCTATTAAAAATTTCAAAGTTCTCTTTCCCATCTAACAATCATTTCATCTAGCATAGAACTAAATGTGTACTCCGGTTGCCAGCCTAAAATATCTCTCGCCTTTGAAGGATCTCCTTTTAGATATTTAAGTTCTTCTGGGCGCATGTACTTGGGGTTCTGAATTATATAATCTCTGTAATCCATATCTAATTTAGAGAACACTTTTTCACATAAATCTCTAACAGAGTGTGTATTTCCTGTGGCAACAATAAATTCATCTGGAGTGTTGTGGTTAGTAATCATATGCATTGCGCGGACATAATCTTTTGAGTGACCCCAATCGCGATATGAGTCAATGTTTCCAAGCTCTAATTTATCTTGTAGTCCTTTCTTAATCGATACGGCGCCATGTACGACCTTGTTAGTAACAAAGTTTGTTCCACGGCGCGGAGACTCATGATTAAACAAAATGCCGTTACAAGCGTGAAGTTTGTAAGCGTGTCGATAATGACGAACTAGATTATAACCCATTACCTTAGCACAACCATAAGGACTTACAGGATTCATTGGAGTAGTAAGTCTTTGTGCTCCGTCTTCATCTACAGAGTTTCCAAACATCTCAGAAGAACTGGCTTGGTAAAACTTTGCTTCTGGGCAAACAGATCGATATACCTCTAGCATGTGCAAAACACCCAAAGCATTTGTCTGTATGGTAAAAGAAGGCATATCAAAACTAACCCTAACGTGGCTCATTGCACCCAAATTATAAATCTCATCCGGTTTGACTTCAGAGATAATTCGCACCAATGAAGGATAGTCTAGCAAATCTCCATAATGTGTGAACACTTCTCCACTAGTACCGTATTTTACAAGTCTGTGATTTTGATTCTCCGCCACGGAATGACGACGAACCAGACCATGTACTTCATATCCCAAAGAAAGAAGATATTCTGATAAATAGCTTCCATCTTGCCCATTAATTCCTGTAATAAGTGCTCTTTTCATTTAAAAATCTCCATATTAGTTAGATCAGGCCAATCTGTCACAACCCATTTTTTAGGCGGTGTTTGAATTGCATCTGGTAATTTTTTTATTCCTAATTCTGCTATTTCTGGTGTCATATAATAATGATATCCCACTGTTTGAATATTTTGTTCTCTCCACGGAATATTTGACAAACGACCATCATATGACATCTTCTTAAGCATTATAGCAGCATCTTTATCATCTGTTAAGATCATTCCGCCGCGACCCAAAGATAAATGTTTTCTGTATTGAAAGCTTAAATTCATAAAAGTTCCGGGAATGTAAGATCCCCTTTCCCATAATACAGCGGCATCAATAATATTTGTTCCTCCGAGATAATAGTAATCCTGCCATTCTTCATCTCTCCATTCAAAAGAGATACCTAGTTTATTAGCTAGAAATGGAATAGATATATAAGTTCTTTTTGGGACTGAATAGTGTTTAATATTTTTGATTCTTAAACATAGCTCAATGCCATGCGTACAACAATCAACAGAAACAGCATAAGGAGAGCCAAAAAAATCAGCTATTTTGGATTCAAATAATTCTATCTTTTCAAAACTCATTTTTACACTCCACGTTAAGACTTATCAAAGTTCCATTTTCTTTATCCATGTGCGGAAGATATGCTTGAGAATGATCATCATGATGACTGTGTCCGGTGTGTCTCCAATCATATCTCGCAATATCGTAAAATCCAGCACATTTTAATATATTTTCAAGTGTTTTAAAATCATACACAGTTTTGTGATATATTTTTTTATTGCCCATCTCCATTTTTCCATACAATGGACCCAAGATATCTGTCAATTCTACTTTTCTTGAAGAATATAATTCAGTCATTGCTTGGAAGTCAGGCACCGCAATTCTTAAAATACCATTTTTTTTTAAAACTCTTTTCCACTCTTTCAAAACAATTTTTACTTCTTGAGCGTCAAAATACTCTATAACATGAGAAGCATATATTAAATCAACCATGTTGTCTTCATGGGGCAAATTAAGAATATTTTTGTGATCTAAGTGTTCATAATCTCCACCGTCAATATGAACCCAGTCTTGTCCAAAGTCTCTCCAGCCACAGCCCATATTTATTTTAATCATATAAATACCTTATCTAGCTTTTGCCCCTCATAGGGTCCAGTTTTGTATTCATACACAATTGTATCATCCTCTAATATTTCGTATGTGTGACCACCAAAAAGAGTAAAGCTGGCATCCCCAGCGTGTAGTATTGGAGTTGCTACTATTGTGTCATCTACATCATAAAAAATACATTTTACCGCTCCTTTAACAACAACCCAGGATTCTTGTGCTATCTGTTCGGTGTAATGTCTTTCTTTTTTTATATGTTTATGAGGTAGGAAAGTTTTCCCTTTTTTCATTTTTAGTATGCTGCACTGAATAAAATTAGAATCTGGAATTAAGTTTACACGACCCTCTATATCGGAACTTCGATTTACTACGTGCAGTAGAAGATCTGGTTGTATTTTCGAATATATACGAATCATTGCATTTTCTCTAAAATGCTTTGCATATGAGGAAAAAAGTTATACTTATTTAGTACCAAATCTCTTGCCTCAGCCATGGCAATAAGTTCTTTTTTTTCTGGTTTTCGAGTCAAATATTCTAACTTTTCTTTACTGAATTCTGAATCAATGTCAACATAGCGATAAGAATTTTCTGGCAAGAAATCTTCTAAATTAGGACAACCCCAATAAACAGGCAGCGTCCAGCATAATAGATCTTCCGAAGTTCTTGTAAAAAAGTTTTTTCTAGAGCCGTTCTCCAACGATATAGAAACGTCGTATTCAAATATTCTGGATTTGTCTCTTTTTGAAGTATTGTGGTATTCTGGAACTCCTTTATAGTTATTAAACATACTAGAAATATCTTGCTTACCATAAAAATCAATACAAATTTTATCTTGTATTTTTTTCAGAAATTTTATTCTTTTGGCTTGTCCTTCTGTAAAAGTTTTTGATGTTATTATACATATTGGATTATCTTTTGTTTTCTTTACGTCTTCAAATTTTAAATTAGACAAGTATTCATAATCATAATCAAGCCACCAATCCACATAAGGTGGATGCGTATCATAATCAATGTACTTATCAAATTTGTTCTTAGCAACTGTAATGTTGCCCTGGACCTGCTCTGGCTCTCTTTGAATAAAGATTTTCTTTTTTTGTAAAAAATGCTCAAATTCGTTTTTACTAATATGACTAACTCCGTCTAAAATCACTACATAATCAGAATCTTCAATAGAAGGTGTTAGTTCAAAGTCTTTCCATTTATTTTTTAGTGGAGATTGCTTACTGATTCTCTTTATCCAAGCTATTCTATCATCACCAAAATTATTTAAAACAACAATTTTTTTTGTCATATGTTTATTTCTCCAATACCGATATCTCTATCTAAATTTATTGCGTGTGCGTAGTCTTCGTTTCCATATGGTTTTCTATCATTTATCAAAATTCTATGACCGCCGCCGACTCCAAGAATAAGTTTATCATAAATTATGCCCAAATCAGATAATTGTTTTTCAGTAATTTTGCGAGCACCCTCTCTGCGTCCAGAAATCAATATTATATTGTATCCTTTTTTATCCCATTCTAATATTTTATCAATTGTGCCGGGCAAAAGTTCTGGTTTATGAGGTTCTTTTGTAGTTTGCGTAGGAGGGTAATGTTTTACTAGAGTTCCGTCAATGTCACATATAATAGTTTTTGGTCTATTATCCATAAAATAAATTATCCAATTTGTTTTTAATGTTTGTTTTTATTTCTAAATCAATATCTGGAAACAAAGACTTAATTTTGCTTATGAAAGCATTGTCAGACAAAACATAATGACCACATATATTAATCAAATCAACTTTGTTTTGTATTGGGTCAAAACTATTATCAACCCATTTAACCCATTTGTTCGAATCATAGCATATTTTCCAATATAAGTTCAATATTTCTTTGTTATTATCTATATTTTTTAAATATGTCTTTGTCTCTATTTGTCCAAATTCAGGAGCGATGTTTATACTGTCTAAGCCTAAATTAAATTTGTCTTTTATCAACGCTACAGGAAGATAATCTCCATTGTGTTCTTTTGACATAAGCCCATATTTTTGTACTATTTGCACCATAGAACTCAATCTATCGCTGTCATAATCACCAGTATTTTTATTTTCTTTTAGAGAAGTTCCCGATTGAATAACACAATAATTAATTTTTTCATAATGTGTAGAAGGCAGGCTTCTTTCTAGATCAGACAATAAATTATCTATATCTTTAGGCAAAAATTCTCTTATTGATTGTTCTGTTCCAACTTCATACTCGATACTAGAATTTATAGAATAACAATATCTAATCATATCAACAGTCCACTTTAGACCGTCTTGATAATCACTATATTTTTTCCACGGATCTATGTGAATTGCATTAAAGTTTTCACAATCATGGGCTAATGAAGTGTATCCGTCATCCTCTTCTTTGCCTTGGGCTGGTCCAGCATGATCTCTCAAAATATAACAGTCGCTAACATATTTAGCAAAACTTTCTGTATTCCATCCGTTTACGTATCCTCCATCGTGGGCAATTTGTCTCCTAGAAGGTATGAAACCAATCTGTGAAAGGTTGGCTTCTTTATATTCCATTACAGCATCTACAACGTTTTTGCTCATGGGTCCAATAAAATACTTCATCATTAATTTAAAGCCTCATATAAATTAACTTTACCAAAATTAAATAAAAATTCGTTAAAAGGATATTCATGCAAAGGAGCCATATTGATCCAGATTAAGGCTGTTAATATCTCGACTTTTTTGTAATCAAAATTGTTAGAAACTATAAAATCTTTTAGTATTTTTTTGCAGTCTAGTAATCTTGAATTGCATAAAATATAGCAATTTTCATTCTTGTGATTAAATAAATTTTTATTAACGATTTCGTGATTAATAGTTAAATTATGATTTAGTTTTGCAAAATCATAATATATGTCCCCAATTTCTAAATTACCAGCAAAATCTTGTCTCCAGTCTAAAAGACAGAAACCATCTTTTGTTTTTAATATATTGTCTAATATAAAATCACCGTGAAACTGGACTGGATATCCAGAACACAGACTATCTGTTCCTATTTGTCTTATTAAGTCTTCAGCAGGTGGAACATTTTGACCATTTATATTTGTTTCTTCATCTTCTCTACCATTAAGAAATTGTTTAATCCTATTTTCAGTTTTTGTTATATAGAAATCATAGCAAAGTTTATCAAAATTGTCTATGTCTTTTTTAATCCAAAAATTGTCTGCTGACCACTTTAAGAGGTTCGTAAATATATTTTTATTAACGCAATTGGCCAACAATTCTCCTTTAACTTTTTCATATTTATAGAAATTGTTTCCATAGGACAAAACTTTTGGTACAAAGCCATCTAATTGTTTAGCCCTTGAGACTCTATCTAAACATGTCTTCGAGTCAGCAAAAAATTTTACAACAGTGTTGTCAAAAAAATAAATCGATTCTTTCTTTTTTTCTAAAACTTCTGCAAACGATAGAAACTTTTTTCTAGCTCTTTCTAATTCTCCAGTGTTTCCAATATCTATCCAATCTTTGGTATCATAAAAAGAAAAAGTGTTGGTTGAATTTAGCATCTTATTGATAATATGCCCTTCGTGCAAGGAAGAATCGTTTGGATTTTCAAGATATGTTTCTTCCAATGTCTTCCAAAAATCTTCATATTCTACTATTCCGCATACTCCGATATAAGCGTAATCAAAATTTATCTCGCCTTTTCTTTTTATTTCTTTAACGGAATTATTGTTGATTAGAAGAGTGGCATACTGAGAGGAGTCTTTTCTCTTAGCTCCAACACAGAAGTTCTTTTCACTTTTCAAATACTCTAAAATCGTAGAATTTTTAAGAAACAGAGTATCACAAGCATTAAAAATAAAAGGGCACTGTAGATATTCTCTAGCCTGTAGCATAGAGTATCCTAAGCTGGATCCGGTGCCCTTATATTTATCGACATACACAAACTTAAAATTTAAGTGAGGATAGGTCGTTATCAAAAATTCCTTAACATATTCACCAAAATGCCCAAGTGTTATAACAAATTCACAATCACTTGGATAATTTTCTATAATCAAAGAAATAGCTGGTTTATTTCCGATTCTAACCAAAGATTTATTTGTGTAATCGGTCAATTCACCCAAACGACTTCCTATCCCGCTAGTGGTTATTAAGATCTTATCTACCATAGTCATCTTTTAGCCTTACTATGTCATCTTCTCCAAAATATTCACCAAGCTGAACTTCTATAAATGTTAGTTCGGTTGAACCTATGTTCCTAATTCTATGTTTTGCTCCAATTGGCACATGTATTATATTTCCAACTTTGACCTCACTTGTCTCATCATCAAGAGTCAATCGTCCATGCCCTTGAGTAATAACCCATATTTCTTCTCTTTTGTGGTGGTATTGATAACTTGGTGCCTGATTTGGTAGAATAGTTATCTCTTTTACTTTGCAATAACTGGTGTCTAATAGGTTTTCAAACATTCCCCATTGTCTATTTTCTTTATAATTCATAATATAAACCTTGTTTTTGAATTAATGTTTTTTATAATATCATTTTTGATTTCTTCTGTATACATTGCTGCCTTTAAAACAACTACTGGGCTTTTTATATTTTTAAGTATCTGTGGAGATTCAACTAACAAAGAGGTGCCATATAACCTATTTTTTTGTTTGCTGGGATCATTATCTAAAACATTCGCAAACATGCTCTGTTGAAGACCAAAGCCCAAAAGATATTGAGTAAAAATGTGCGCCCCAAAAATAAAATTATTTTCTTTTTCACTGTCAAGCTGATTTGCTATACGTTCAACTTCAGATTCATGAAAAGAACAAAATTTTCTTATAATGCTCGCCTGTTCGCTGTAATCATGTTCTATTATTTTTTTATTTATTGTTTTTTTAGCAATATAAAAATTTATATACTCGCTGAATGGGTTAATAGAAACAATTTCAAGATTTGAATAAGACATTATATTTTGAATCATATCTTCAGATAACATATAAGTGTGCTCAAAATTCATGGCATTTGTAAAATTGTGTTTCAACATTTTATCAATAATTGGCGCGGCAAACATCATGTATCCGCCTTCTTTTAAAGTTTCAGATATTTTTTTTATATCTTCTAAAGGATTGTATAAATGCTCTATTAAATGAGTATGTATTATAACATCAGGTATTATTTCAATTTTACTTTGATCAAAAAAATGATTTTTTAGAATTATTTTTTTTGATTTTTTGTCTGCTACAAAATTTTTATCAAATATAGTGATTGTCTTTACTCTATCAGATTCTGATAAGTTGTTCGCAACTTTTAAATTACCTCCCCCAATTTCTAAAACATTTCCGTGAACATACTCTTTTGTAAATTTACAAAATTCTAAATGATGCTTGTCCCAAGTTTTTCCAATTGCTGCATTGTGGCTTTTTGCATATAATAAATCTAGTGGTATTAAATTTTTTATTTGTACACAGCCGCAGTCACTACAAGCAGAAAAAATTTTATCACTATATAGGTCTTGAGAATTTTCACATGAAACACCCATGTAAATAGGAAAATTCTTAAGAGTGTATATATCGCTTATTTTGCCGTTACACATTATGCATGTGTTTCTGACAATATTCTTCATTTTTTGTACCTAATGTTTGAAATATCTTTGCTACTTGGTTGATAACATTCCATATCCAAGACATTTTTCTTTTTTCTTCTGATGGGATCCATATAGTCTATATTAACAGCCGTTACTGCTGTTGTTACATCGCATAACATATCCCTTTCCTTTTCATTTGACATCTCATAAATCTTTTCTCGATCGTGCTCAAGCATTCCATATAAATTAATTTTACCACGCCAGTGCTTACACAACGAATGGACAACAGTTGGCGTCCAACGATCAATGGTAGATAAAACATCAAATCCATCATTATTATTTCTTCCATCATTGGCTTTTGTTTCCCAATCACCCGGTGACCAGCCACGTTCTAAAGTTTTTAAAAACCATTTTCTATTCCATATTGAATTTGAACAGGAAATTCTGTAAACAGAAGGAGGGGGATTTTGGTTTTGAATAAGAAATTCTACTCCCTCTACCTCTTTATGATACTCAACCCACCCTCTGCGACCGGGATCAAACTGGCAGGAGTTCCATAAATCAATTCTACCAATTTTGGAAGACATCATTTTTCTACATGTCTTTAGCAGTTCTAAATCCACAGGTCTTATTATCAACAAGTCTTCTACGCTAAAATAAAAATATTCATCGTCAATAGATTCAAAAAAATCTACTATGGGAGCGGACCACGCTCGGGCTTCTGGTGCTCTTTGCTCTGCTAATGAAATAAAATTTATGTTTTTTTCTAATTTTATATCCGGCTTTTTATATCCTAAAAAATACACTTCAACATGATCACCCCAATATTTATTAAAAAGATATTGATAATATTTTATCATATAATTTGTTTCATCTCTAATGGGTATATACATTTTAAAGTCTTTCATAGCAGCCCTCCAATTAGTTTTACATCTACTCTATCTTTTTGTTCATCTCTAGAAATCTTCATATTCTTTATTATCTCAATACTAGCCATTTTTATTCCATAACAATAAAAGTGCATTTTGGGATCACAAATGATATCATTTTTATTTACATCATAATGGTGACTTTCCATGTTATGACAAGATATATCATTTGTTAGATTTCCAATATTATGTAAATGCAGAAAATCTAAATCTCTGCAATCTCTTAGACCATATGCACTGAGTACCGCGCTAGCATCAACACAAAAATCATGCTTGTCTTTTCTATTTTTTAGAATATTTTTATATTGAATAAGATAACTATCAAATTTTTCAGTTTTTCCAAAAGAACTATTGTTTAAAAAATGAATACTGTTTTCATTAAAAACAGAGCTTGCTATTCTCCAAGTCTCTTCTTGTGTATCGTTAATGTGAATAGAGTGTTTTCCAACATTACACACAGATCGAACATTTTCTTTAAGAGATAAAAGGTTTTTTTCGTTGTCACTTTCCAACAGCAAAACCGTAACCTCATCTCCATTGATAAAACATTTGTTGCTTTTTTCAACTGCCCCTGGGTATCCATTTTGTTTATTACCAACCCAGGCTTCTCCATGATACAAATTATGGATGTAATTTAACTGCCCTTTTTTATTTAATTTTATTGTTTTTGAATAAATTACTTCAAAATTTTGATGTATTAAATTAGATATTTTTTCTATAGACTGATTGTGTGAAGGAAACAGAGAAAGAGTATAAAGATTCTTTTTTACACGACAAAATTCTAAAGCCATCTCATCCAAATACACTCTATCTAAACCAGAGGCAACAAAGTCTTTTTTGTTCATAAAATATTTATATGAACAATCAAGCTGCCCTTTTGAAATATCAGATGGTTCGGTATAAAGATTGGTTCCTAACAATATACTGGAAGCGATTCTGTGAGCACCATTTATCGCAAATCTTTCATATACTGGAATTTTATTGTTTTTATCAAATCCTCTTTGTTTAATACTATGGTATAAGTCTACAAATGAGTTTGCAAAGTCTTCATATTTTTCTTTTCGAGGCTCGTTTTCAAAAAAATTATTCCAAACATTTAAGTGTTTGCGATATATATCTTTTGAGAAATTACAATTGATTTGTCTTATTTTATCTTTAATAAAGATTAATTTTGCAGCAATATCAAAACGATTATATCTCAATAAATGTTCTGGTCTTATTCCATCATCGACTAGACTTTCGTACTTGTTCTTACTTCTTATCTCTTGTTCGAGCCTAACTTGATAGTTGTTATCAACTTTGTGATCATTTAGCGGATTATCTAGATTATAGACATATAAAATATCTTGAATATATCTGCTCTTGCTTCCAGCCATTTCCAGCATGGGAAACATAAAAGATAAGTCCCAAGTCATTTTATAGAAGTTTCCTTCGGAATCTAACAAATCTTGTTTTTTTATCTTAGACCAAAGATGGTATTTAAAAGTTCTAAGATGTGATGTACACCATTCGTATTGCCTAAAAGATTTTGTATCTATAACATGTTGTGGTATTTGTTTTGCAAATTTGCCTTTTTTGCCACTTGGAAATTCTGAATAACTTCCATACGTAAGCCAGCATTTTTGTATATTATAAAAGTCGTTTAAATAACTGAGAACTTTTGAATTACTAAGCCAATCATCACCATCAAGAGTTATTATAATGTCCTCTTCATTTGGTTCAGCTATTTGTATTCCTTCGTAAATGTTTCTTAGGGCTAATTTTTTTTCAGTATTTTTGACTAAAATAAATCTCTTGTCATTAGAAATAATTTTATTTGCAACCTCATATGTGTTATCAGTAGAAATATCATCAATCAATACGCACGTAAAATTATCATAGTTTTGCTTTTTTACAGAAGCAATGTTATATTTTATCCATTTTTCAACATTATAAAACGGAACGACAATTATAAATCTATTATTCATTGAAATAATCCTATTATTGTATCAACTATATCATCTCTTTTTTGTATCATGTGGTTTATAAGATCTTCGCCTTTTAAAGCATACCACTTCTCTTTACTTGCCCCTATAAGACTATTAACGGCTACGGACATATTCATCATCCTGGCTTCTACACAGATTCTAGAAAGGGTTTCTGGTGTTTTTGGAAGAAAAACAAATTTTCTGTTTTTTCCCATTTTACTTAAAAAAGAATGGTAGTCTTGGTCTGAAATCAAGTCGTATTGTTCATTTTTTGATATACAATAATTGATAGCGCCAGAAGTGTTTTTATGTCTTGTATTCGATTTGAGTATTGAAGTTCTATTTTGTTTTTCAATATTAGAAATATTTCTCATAAATTCTAACGATTCAATACTCCATACATTTCCGCTAAGATTGATAATATTTTCTATATTTAAGTTTTTTTTCAGAATATTGGTATGAAAGCGACTCTGACACAATACACCTATGGCGTTTTTATAAAAATATTCATTTACTATTTGCTCTTTTGGTGCTATAAAATTTTTATACAGTGCAGGATTTCTCGTTTTTATATATTTGTGGTCATGTTCATAGATAATATACTTGTAATCTATTATATGATTTTTTACTTCTTCTTTTAAATTTATAAAGTTTGAGATAATGTAACACTTTTTTTTATCCAAATGATTTTTTGTAAACAAGTGGCTGTTTATCTTCTGTAAGTCTTGTCCTCTTTTTAATAGTATATTACAAACTTCATAATCATTTAATTCTCCACCGCCAACAATTTGTTCAGCGAAAAAATCAGAAACAAAAACGAAACTATTCATATTCTTCTATTTCTTCTTCCAACTCTTGCAGCCATTGACTCATTTGATTGGTAGAATCATCGTCAAAAATATCAACAAACTTTTTATACATTTTTTCAGTAGAGAAACGCTCAGGTAGAAGTGTATTGTTCCACACTATTGTGCCAGCCTTAGCATTTTCATAGCAAAGGCGCATTTTTTGTTTTGCAGATCCTTCACGGGCATAAGCCCACATACTATCAGCAACTATAACCCCATCCCAAACAACCTCTTTTTGTACTGGTTGCAGGTCGAAGGCGACGTTGTAAAATTGTTCTTGACCTTCTGCATCTACAAGAAAATCTAACTGTCCAGACCAGCCTGTGGCGACTACAGGTAGTCCAGAGTATGCAGCTTCGAAAAGCGGAAGACCAAATCCTTCGCCGTGGGGGAGAGAGACAAATGCGTCAATTCTTTCGTTGTTATAGAGAGAATGCATTTCTGCATCAGTCATGTCGCCGTGTAAGAGGTATACCTTGCACTGTCTCTCTCCCTGTTGACGAATAAAGTTTGCAAGGTCGCCGTAAAGTCTAATACGATCCATCAAACAGTTCTTTGCTATGTTAGACTTCACAACAAGTCCGACATCTTCATTTCTAAATTCTTCAATAAACCACTTGATGGTGTTTTGCAAATTCTTTCTCGGACCAAACTGTGCGACCGTCAAAAAGTTAAAAGCGGTCGATAGACTAAGTTCTAGTTCTGGCAGATTATCGAAAGTTTTTACAGGATAGCCGACAGCTTCAACAGGTGTCTGGGTCTTCAAAGTGACATGTTCGCCAGTTTGGGTATTCTGTGCTTGATATTCTGTATTTTCGAACACTTGCTTGGAATGACTAGAGACAACAATAATCTTATCCATCTCATTTGCTTTTGGAATCCACTGGTGAGCGATTTTAGTGGTCTCAATACCGGCGGTGTATCCAACATTAATTGGAGCGAGTCGCTCGAATTCGTTTGGAATAGTGACCTGTAATGAAATGTCGAACTGCCCGCCCTGCTGAATGTATCCAATGGTCTTTTCAATAGTTTGATCAATCCAGAATCTTTCTTCATCCATGTCAGAAGTCCAAGAAGTCTGTCCCCACTTTAAGGGTTGGATAAAAATCTCAAACAAATCTTCACGAGATCTAAGAGAACGCAAAGCAAATCGTGCCTGTTCACCATATCCCGAACGGGTCAACAGAGGACCCTTAAGTAATACTTTTTTTCTCATGCTACCTCCATTAGATGCCATCGCTGATATTTGGCTCTTGTTTCCCACGACCCGTGCTCTTGAATAACTTTATCCATAAGATCGACCCAGGACTTCTCAAATGTCTCAAAGTTGTAAGATTTTAACACATGGCGGCGACCCTGTGAAGACATCTGTTTATACTTTTTAACAGGGTTTTTGATAGCTCTTGTAAGGGCTTTCTCAAAATCTCGCTGCGAGATGCGGTCTTCATAGATATAAGGCACTTGCAGTGATCCAATTACAGTCTTGGATACTGGCTCAATAGCAAACCCGAAAAAGTTCTTTCCATCAGTTACTTGTTCTTGCAGTCCTCCGGTCATGTTGACAATAATTGGAGTACCGCAAGACAAGGATTCAAGAGTAGCAAGACCAAAGCCTTCAGCATCTGAGATGTTGATAGTGTAATCTGCGGCTCTATACATGTTGGCTAGTTGTTCAGAAGGGACCTTGTTTGTTGACAACAGCACTTGCCCGCCATCTAGTCCAAGATGGTTTATCAAGTGAGGTAAATCTTGTCCGTGGGGGTCTCGCGGGTCGGTATGCATCAACAACATTGCTTTATCGTGACCAACCTTGTCAAGCCACTCTTTAAACCACCAGATAAGGGTACCAGACTGTTTGCGTCTAGCATTTCGATTGTTCCAGAAGAAAATCTTCTTCTTTGTGTTCCCTTGGGTAATCCTGTTACGCAAACTTTCAGTAGTTTGTTTTTCTTCATCTGTTTTTGCTGGATGAAAATAGGCTTCATTAACAGCGTGAGGAACGTAATGAGACTCAACTTCGGGTGCCACTGCCTTTACTATCTCATGGGTAACCTTTGAGATACAAGCCACAACATCATTTGAGTTGTAAAAATCAGCGTTAAACTGTGGTGGAGGGAAGTTGTCCCAAACATGATAGTAAATCATTGGAAGATTTGCACGAACTTCATTTTCAATCTCCCACAACCAACCATAGAACCTGGGGTCTGTCATAAACCAGAGTGCATCTGGTCGCTCTTTCTGAAGGACAGACCTGATAATTTCGTGATTACCGTAGCCATCTACGGGAAAGATGCGAAAGTCATCACCCCATGGGTCTACCTTTTGGGGCGTATAGTCTTTGTGTTTCATTGCACCGCCAAGACAAATAAATTGATATCGTCCAGTCTTAAGCAGTGCTTCAATCATATACTTTGTTTGTGTGCCAACACCAGATGGTGATAGCGGGTGGTCCGACAGGACCAAAATCTTTTTCTTTGTCATTAATTCCTCTACATACAATGTTCTGTTTTATTAAACTCACAGAACCTACAAGAAAGTCTGTTCTTAATGTACCTCTTCTTCTTAATATTGTATAGTGCTTTTTTTAACAATTTTGTAGCATTTTCTGTTTTTCTTGGACCAGAGGTGACCCTAAAAAATTCAACCTTATCTTTTTTAGAAGTTCTCTTAAGTAAAGCAAAGTGCGTTTCAATGTCTTTTGGTTCAACCTCCATCTTACGAGCAAAGAAATACTTGTACAGAGTAAGCTGGTAAGTGGTCATTGGCGAGTTCCTACGCTTTGCGTCCCACCCCCAAGAGCAAGTCTTCCAGTCGAAAATGTGAACTTTTCCGTCAGGTGTTTTTACAACGCCATCAATGTAACCCCTAAAGATAAACTCTTTTTCATCTTCAATAGGCTCAGCAAGAGGAATCTCGGAACCAAGCACTTCGTACTCTCCAAAGTAATCCCCAAGTGCGTCCTCGATCTCTGGCAAAATCTGCTTTCCTTGTTCTCGCATGTCAGCAACAAGTTTCGGGTCTTGTTCTTCGGTAAGCGTAGAGAGAAAATGCTCAAAACGTTCAAGAAAGAAATCGTCTTCCTCTACCTCCTCTTTTAATAGTTTCTTCTCGCATACCTCGTGAATAGCATTGCCAAAGGCGGTGTAGGCATTCCCGTTCCAAGTTCCAACTTTATCAATCCGCGTCAGCTTGTGATACCAAGCGCAGAAATTCCAGTCCTTCAATGCCGAAAATGAAATATGTGGCATAATAATCTCCTTATGTCGTATTATAACACGCGGATCTTATTGTGTCAAGCCTCTTCCATCCTGTGTAGCTGAACGAGTTTTTTGTAAAGTTCAGGGGATGTCTTCTTCAGATATCCGTGGCTGTCAGGGTGCAGATAAAACTCTGTAAAGCCAGTCGCAAAATACTCTCTCAGGCTGGTCGCAGCATAAGGACTCACCATAATGCCCTTCAAGATTTCTGATAATTTGTCATAGCCAATGTCTTGGTGTAGATATTCATCAAAATCCTGATCGTATTCCGTTTCTAAGAAGTCAGCCTCTACGGGCTCAAAGCCCATATTCCAAAGCACATTATAGATATGTATTCTCTTTCGCAAGAATTCATCTTTTATTTCTTGGTCTGCGTATATGTCCATGCCGTATTGCTCTTCCACAGAGTGAGCCGTCTCGTGGATAAGATCATCTAGAAGGTCGGCATTGTCGCTTTGAAAGTTGGAGACATAAAGGGCACCATCTTTGTAGAAAGCATTAATTCCTCTTTCTTGAAACTCATCGAACTGACCAACTATCACCATTTCTACACCATCACGAATGTGTTCTGGTAGCATTGATTCAAGTTTCCTCACAACACCCTCAAGATCTACAGAATCATTTACTAATTCATCTTTGGTATAAACGTGAATGCCAGAGGCAGTATAAAAGTTATTGGTTTCTTCAAGCATCTTCTGGCGTTGCTGTATGTAATTTAGAAGCATCGTCTATTCCTTGTTGATATCCTCGTACCCAATTTTCTTCTGCCATTATCATAACAAATTCTGGAAATTCGTGTGCAAGAGTTTCAACAATCATTTCAACTGTGACCTCAAAATCCCCTTCATCTTCCTCTGTTGCAAATTTATTTCCAACATACTCTACCAACATTTCTTTTAGTGGGTTCTCTGTTGCTATCACAACATTTGCGCCCATATTTACATTGTTTCCAATAGAAACATTGCTTTCATTTGTACTCATATTTTTTCCTTGTTCCCATTATGTAATCAGCCAATGGATGTACAACGCACCAGTTCATGTTTTGATTTTTTCCCATGTGGTGGTCATAATGCCATCGCATATATTTTTTAGCAAATTTTGGGTGCTTGTGTGCAGTATTATGTAAAACAAAATACAGCATAGCGTGTATAAACATTGTAGCGTAGGTAAAAGGCAACAACAAGATGACCGGTGCAAAAATTACACACAAGAAGAAAATACCAAACGCTTCTCGCGCAGAAACTAGTGGATCTAAAAAGCCATTTCTTCTTGCGGCTGCGTGGTGTTTACCCCAGTGAAAAGAAAAAAGCGAAGCCCTCCTCCTGCCAAGGACGTGTAAAATATACTTATGCGCATACCACTCTAGGAATGAAGCAGCAAAGATTCCTAGAATGATTTGGATAAGCATTACAACACCTTTGACGCAAGTGTGGCAACTTCAGACCGCTCGCCCTTTGTGAAGGTGACGTGCCCAGCGATAGGGTATTCCTTAAACTTTTCAACAGCATGAGCAAGTCCGTTAGATGTCTCATTTACATAAACATTGTCAATCTGTTCTATGTCACCAGTGAGAACAATTTTGGTTCCTTCACCTACACGAGTCATTATAGTCTTAATTTCATGTGCCGTTAGATTTTGTGCTTCATCTATTATGATGAAAGCGTTAGCGATAGAACGACCGCGTATGTATGTCAGCGCCTCAATTTCAATCTTGCCTTGGTCCATAAACATTTGAAGGTTATTTCTGTTACCTCCAACCAAAAATTGAAGGTTATCTTGGATGGGCATTAGCCATGGAAGCATCTTTTCTTCCATCGTTCCAGGCAAGAAACCAATGTCTTTACCAAGTGGCTGAACGGGGCGCGAAACAATCATGCGGTCATACGGGTTCTCTCTCAGACCAATCGTCTGTTGAAGTCCGGCAGCGATAGCACACAGAGTCTTACCCGAACCGGCGCGACCGACAAGCGAAACAACCTTCACAGTTGGATCCATAAGAAGATCAATTGCGAACGCCTGCTCCTTGTTTCTTGATGAAATTTTCCAATCCGGTATCTTGGAGTGGACAATTTTTTTAATGGGCTGAAAATGGGTATAGAAGCGCCCTAAACAAGTCTTTTTCTCATTGGCATTGGAAACCATAAGCACATACTGGTTCGGGTGCCATTCCCCCTTAACTTCATCTTCTCCGATCAAAATGTCTTCATCTTCGTAAAAGCGATCAATTACTTGATCGTCTACAAGATGTGTAGCCAAGCCAGAGTAGAGTTCGTCCGAAGAGTGCACAACACGCTCGGTGGTGTAATCTTCGGATGGCATACCGATTGAATCGCAGATGACACGCATGTTAATGTCGCGAGACACAACACAAGTTCTGCGTGTAGACTCTTGGCGCACCGCCATCGCGGTCGCAATGATCATATGATCGGGTATGCTTAGGTCAAGATCAGAAGGAAAGACAACATCTTTTAAAACTTCATAAGACATAGCCCTCAAGAGTCCTAACCCTTTACCAATTCTTACGCCCTTTTGTAGATTCCCCTTTGCACGTAGTTCGTCAAGCATTCTGATAATCTTGCGAGCATTGATGCCAACTGAATCTTGACGTTTTTTGTGCTTGTCAATTTCTTCAAGAACCTTCAGTGGTATGAAGATATCGTGATTGCCAAACTTATAAAGCGCGTCGGCGTCTGTTAAGTATACGCTTGTGTCAAGGACATAATTTTTCTTAGCCATTTAGTCTCCCATGACTGCTGTAAATAGTATAGCCAAAGGAAGATCGGTTTTGTATCTAGAATATAGGATGACCGAAAACCTCTGCCTACGTTTGGGTCGGCAGCCCCCCACCGTTATTACCGACGATGCTGCGGTTACCACAAATAAATATTCCATATAGGGATAATTTCGTTCGTATGTCTTAATAATGATGGTTTTGGTTTAAATGGTTTTTTAAGGAGCTTCATGTTTGCTTCCTCTGGTGTTTGATCTCTCTTTTTTTGATTACACTTTTTGCAACAAGTTACCAAATTTGTCCAAGTGTTTTCGCCACCACGGCATCGTGGAATAATGTGATCAATAGTCATATCCTTTTGCGGTTCTATTACGCCACAATATTGACATTGAGAGTTATCTCTCCAGATTACATTATTCCTAGAGGGTTTTATACCACCACTAATGAATTTAACCACAGTTTTTAAAACTATTACTGATGGTATATTAAACGTAACAGAAGGTGAGGAAATCTGCTCGTCGTACTCTTCAATTGCCGTCGCCTTACCAACAATACACATAACAAGAGCCTCAATGCAATCAATGACACCTATTGGTCTATATGTTGAATCAAGTTTTAAAGTTTTCATGTTAAGTTCTTTAATCATCTCTTTTATTAAATAGAGGTTTTTTATTGCAAATTTCGTCAATTATTTAGATTTGCAAGCTGCCTATATAAATGTATATCAATAATCTCTATTGTTTCGTCTGGTCCACTAGTCTCGAACGATCTGCCGTCAGAGCGTAACTGTTCAAAAATTTCGTAATCATTTCCATCAGGACCACAACGATCGCCCACGAAAAAAACATCCCAAGAATCCTTTGGGAAATGCTGAAGGGCATAACGTTTGTCCCAACCTTTTGGATAGATATCAAACGACGTATCTCCACCTAACTTTATTGTAACGTCTGCTATGTTGTTTTCGAACATAATTTCTCTAAATTCGTATAGAGCAGATTTTCTTATACCATAAATCTTGTCCATAGCTTTGAATTGCTGTCGCTCTCCGTTCTCAGCATTGCGCCCAATAGGAGACCAGTTTAAAGTCGAATTACGATTCTGTATATGGTGTCCAGTAAATGAAATATCATAATCAGCTTCTGCTATTTGTAATTGCAATTTCATTATGGTTTTCATAATAAATTGAAACTTTTCAAATCCAAGCTTCTGCCACATAGAATTTCTATGAATTTCAATAAAATTGCCTGGAGAGTCTGGATTTGGAATGTAATATTCAATTCCATTACACGGTAAAATATGACAATTTAAACTAAGATCGTGATCTGCCAGTAATGGCCACAACTGCTCTTTGATATAATCTAAGCCAGAACCAGTTAGCAGTCCTATTTCCGTGCTAAATGATAGTTCCTTAAGCGACTCAAGCATTCTTTTGTTAATACGTTGTCTGGCTTCAGTCAGGGTTCCATCAACGTCAAACAGAACCAAAGAGTTTTTCAAATTTTCCATGTGTTTTCCCAGGAGGTTGTACACCCGATGCTAACACAATTTGACATATATGTTCAACTCTTTCTATGTGTTCAAATGCTTCCCAAGGATTTTTACCTACCGCTGTCACCCCATGATTTTTTTGACCAACAATATCAAATTTTCTAATTCCGTTCTCAATACCAAGATTACTTTCAGTATGAGTTGCTAGTTCTTTTGACAACGCATCCCAAGCTGCAACATTTGTGCCTACTCTAGTGTATCTAAAAACCTCTGGAAATGGTTTTATCATTTCAGGCAATTCCCACCCAGCATACATTGCGGCAACTATATTAGGTGGGTGAAGGTGAACTGATGCTGTGGTTGTGGTAGCTTCCTTGAGAATTAAATAATGCATTTCCCACTCGCCTGTGACGCTCAAATTCATATTGCTCTGAAAATCTAACTCTTCACCCAAGACCACTCTACAAATCATTTCTGGGCAGATGAGGCTTTTCCTGACACCTGATGGGGTCATGTATATGGTGTTAGAGTTGTTTATTCTAACAGCACAATTACCGTCACGAGTAGTAATCCAGTTGCGCTTGTAGGCTTCGCGCATTACATCGCCCATTGCTGTAATCATTTAATTAACTACTGTTTCGTATCCAATTTTTATTACTGCCCCTTCCAGTACCTCAAACTCAAAATAAACAGTATTAGTATTTTTCAAATAATACCAATTATTTTCTTTAATACCATTTTGATAAACTACCAAAGAGTCTTCTTCTGCTTGGCGAGAAAGATTTAAGTGAGTAATAGGCTTAACTAAAAAACTATTTTCAGCAAGAGCAAGCTGAAAGTTTCCACAAATATCAATAATCATTTTATTGTAATAATTTGCAAAAGTAAGAAACCTGTTTTCTTCATCAGAATCTAAGTTATAGTAGTTATCACAATCGCTAACATCAGTGATGCCTATAACTACAACATCATGTGTTACATCTTCGTGGTATTCATCCATCCAATCTTTAAACAGTTGCACCGGGAGAGGGCTTTGCTCGGGTTCGTCGGATACAAAGATGTATAGCTTGTCAACTCCTTCTCTTAAGAATCCTAAACCTTCTGGTGTTGAGGTAAAGGAATACAATGACCCAAAGGGCATCTCGTTACCATCAGAGGCTAATGTGTAAGGAGCCATGTAAATATCTATTGAAGTGCTATCTGGTCCTAAGATACCAGCAAAGTATGGTTCTCTTAAAGACGAATTGATAAATGCCATTTGATAATCATACGTCAGAGTCTCAATGTCGCCTCTTAAGATATCTAGACCTGCTGACACATTCTCATAATTATCTGACATTGAACAAGAGGTGTCCAATATTACCAAAACGTCAAGATTTTGAGGCTTTTCTGGTTGCACAAAATAATCTACTACAACTTCAGTTTGAATTGGATTTGCTGTTTCAACTATTTTTATGTCTTCATTGGTGACTATTGAATAGTCATAACCACATGATACAGAAAATAAAAAAATTAAAAATAAACTAATAATTTTGGTCATCACAGTCACAAGGATCGCACTGGCATAATGAGCACGGTTCAAAATAATTAGTCAATAGCTTTAAGAACTGCTTCATTTACCTTTTTTATTCTCCACTGCTCGTCAAGGTCAGGATCATCTACATAAATTTTGTATTTGCCATTTTCTAGATGTTCCAAAATTACCGCTCTCTTTCCTTTTCTTAACCACTCGGTATCAGCAGCAGGAAATTGGTGGTACATCACCCACTCATCAATACGAAACCTATGCATACAAAACTCCAAAGGGTGACTCGGTTGCGGGTCTCTTGCTCACCGCAGCTAGCCTGCATTTTAATCACGGGTTTAGACTCCGATAGGTCGTGATAGGCATGGACCTAATTACCATATAATCCCCGCCGAGTCCGTCAGGGCAGAACACCATTCTTATAATTTATTTATTTTATTAACTATTTCTTGTTTATCGAAAATTGATACCTTATCAATTCTATCCCAATCAGACCGACAATCCTTCCCACGAAGCCTAATCAGCCTATCTCTATCCATTTGAAACTCATGGTCGTCAACCCAATTGACTCTAACGTACTTCCAGCCGTCACATGTCTTTTCCTCTACGACGGTTCCAAAACGAAGACCAGTATTTCCAAATGTTCTCCAAACAGTTTTTCCAATCATTACAACTCCTAATAAAAGTCTTTATCTAGTTTTTCTGCTGGAACTTTACGCCACAAAACAACAATCTGGTTGTCTTTTTCGCCACTTTGTGGATAAACAAAGCCTATACTATTATACCGCTCTTCTGCGAGTTGTGCAACCATTTCGTATGTGTTTGGTTTGAGGTGATGAAACTTGGGATTATCTACAAGGAATTTCTTTCCTGCAAAACGCTCATCTGTGAATGCCAAACCATCTGAATCTGGCGTTTTAGAGCAAATATGGTATTGCCCATGGCGTTCAGAGTTAGAGCACTTCTGGGCTTCTTGCATCTTTTCAGCAAACTCTGGAATGTTTTCTTCCATCCAGTTTTGCTGTTCTTGTTTAGAAGATAGTCCTGCTGGGTCTTCCATGATCGGGTAGAGTTGATCTGGTTTTAATCTAACACGATAAGGGATACCCTGTATCTGACCAATGCCAGTGTCTTCTTGTCCGAGACGAGTAAAAAAGAAAACTCTGGGTCTATCCCAGGTTCTATACTCTGCTGTTGTGTAATTCTGAAGGTTTCTTGCTGCGATGTCAGGGTCTAACTCTTCTATGTCATCTACTCTGGATACGTGATAGAGGATGACGTTACCTTCTTCATCTTGTTCTAACGGGATGTCAGAAATAAAGTTTTCTTCTGTTAAAAACTTTCGCCAATTTTCAAGTAGCAATTTCATTTTTTAACAAGCTCTTTATTTACGATATCATAACCATCCACAACACCAATATTTATATAATCAAACCCATCTAGTAAGCATATCTTTTGTTCTGCAAAAACACCACCTTGATAATGATTGGCGCAAACTTGTCCTACGACCTCAGTAAAAAGTGCAGGAATTGCTTCCTTTGGTGTGGTCTTTATGTGAGTATTATATGCAGTTAGCTCGCCTTTAAGCGTAAATGGTGTACCTCTAGAGCCTATTGCCTGAATGTGGGACATGTAATCATGAATTGCTCTAAATTTTGCATTTGTTGTTTCATCAAATATATCATGTTCAGCATCAACAGTTGCGATACGAAGTATTCCGTCTTTATTTACCTCATCTCTCATTTGCTGAGCATTTTCATACGGATGATAATCAACAAATTGAATGTCAACTCTGCTTGAGATTCTATCAAACATTTTATCTATAAAAGGGACCATAGCTTTAAAGTGGGAAACTGCCCTTTGTTCAAATTTTGGAGCAGACAGATATGCCTCTCCAACAATTTTTGCATAAAGATCCCAGCCGTTTGGTCCAGGCTTTAGCATCATTTTTTCATTTATGGCTTGTTCTTCTATAAAGTTTCTAAAGTTTTCAATTATTAATTTCATCAAAGTATTCCTGAAGGT
>TARA_B100001093_G_scaffold520493_1_pt1 | contig 37111 bp, 28 predicted proteins | sample TARA_B100001093 | Tara Oceans TARA_B100001093 (sample SAMEA2623116) | marine metagenome | biome: marine biome (ENVO:00000447); feature: surface water layer (ENVO:00002042); material: "saline water (ENVO:00002010), including plankton (ENVO:xxxxxxxx)" | depth 5 m | reverse complement strand
CATACATTGGATATGAATCTGCAAGTGTTTCTGTAAATGTAGATGGTGCTGCAACTGCTAATTTTTCTTTAGCATCAAGTGCAGTATCCGGTAACTCTGTTTCAGTATTAGGATCAAGATTTTCTAGAAATGTTGATGAACAATCTGTTCCTGTAGAAGTTATCACTGAGCTTGAAATTCGTGCATCTGGTTTCACAGAAACTAATGACTTATTGCAAGCACTTGTGCCATCATATAATTCACCAAAAAGTTATATTACTGATGGTTCTGATCATATGAGACCGGCAACTTTAAGAGGTATGGCCCCTAATCAGACTCTTGTACTAGTAAATGGTAAAAGACGTCACCAAGGTGCTTTAGTTCATGTAAATGGTTCTGTTGGTCGTGGATCAACACAGGTTGATTTAAATGCAATTCCAGCTAGTGCAATTGAAAAAATTGAAGTGCTTCGCGACGGTGCGGCAGCTCAATATGGTTCTGATGCAGTAGCAGGTGTTATTAATCTTGTACTAAAAGAAACTGGCGGAACAGACGTTAGTGTGACTTTTGGACAAAATTTATCATATTTTGAACGAGGATATAATGCCGGTGAAGGCTTTATTGAAGGTCAAGATGATGTAACATATGCATGGGATGTTAACGAAAACGATGGTACTGGTTACCAACCATACACAGAGTATAGAGGATATGCTCGTCCAGGTGTTGAAAATGTTTTGAAAACAGATGGTAAAAACCTTATTCTTCATGGAGGAACGGGGCTTAACTTATTAGGTGGAAACCTTTACGTTAGTGGTCAAGTTCGTGATGGTGGAAGAACCAATCGTGCAGGTCTTGATCCTAGACAGCAATATTTTGCTGGAATGGATGAACAAGAAAGCGCCTTTGATAGAGAAAACCATCGTATAGGTGCTGGTGAATTTGAACAAGTAAGTTTAATGTTCAACGGTAGCTTTCCTATGGAAAGAGGTACTGTTTATGCATTTGGTGGTATGAATACTAGAGATGGTGAAAGTGGATGTTACTACAGAAGAGCTAATGATAATAGAACTCTTCGAGCTTGGTATCCTGACGGTTTCTTACCACTTATTAGTCCTGAATTAACTGACACTTCTTTAGCTGTTGGTATGAAAGGCCTTATGAATAATGGTATGGCTTATGATGTAAGTGTAAATACTGGTAGCAATGAATTTGCTTGGGGCATGGTTAATAGTCACAATGCAACTGCTGGTACCGGTCCAAACCAACAATCTGAATTTGATTTAGGTACGCTTGGTTACAGTCAAACTACAATAAATTTTGATTTAAGTACTCAAAGAGACATGGCAGGATTTGTTGGCCCTGTTGATTTAGCATTTGGTGCAGAAATGAGAATGGAAAACTATACAATTGAAGCTGGTGAAGAAGCTGGTTATACAGATTATGGATATGATGTATTAGATGGTCCAAATGCTGGCGCTTCCGCTGCTGTTGGTTGTCAATGTTTACCTGGATTAGCTCCAACTAATGAGCAAGATCGTGATAGAGAAGCTGTTAGTATATATGCTGAGATGAGTGGTAAAGTAAGAGAAGATTTATTATTAGATGTAGCACTAAGAACTGAAAATTACAGTGACTTTGGTACAACAACTAATGGTAAAGTTGCTATGAGATATGAAATGATGGAAGGTGTAGCTGCTAGAGGTTCCTTTAGTACTGGATTTAGAGCTCCTGCTCTTCAAGAAGCTTATTTTTCTTCAATAGCTACAAACTTTATTGATGGTGTACCACTAGAAGTTGGTACATTCCCTGTAGATACTGAAGCAGCAAGAGCTTTAGGATCAAAAGATCTTGAGCCTGAAACTTCAACCAATGTTTCTGCTGGTTTAACATACAAAGATGATCAATTTTCTGTTTCTGTTGATGGATATCAAATTAACGTAGATGATCGTATCAGTATGAGTGAAACATTTAGAGGTAGTGGTGCTACTTCAGATATGGTTACTTTCTTCAATGAAAGAAACGTTCCTGCGTCTGGTGGTAGATATTTCTTTAATGGTATCAATACCGAAACAAAAGGACTTGATATTGTTGCCTCTATGAGACAAGATGTTGCTATGGGTTCATTAACTTTAAAAGCAGCAATGAATTTTAATGATACAGAAGTTACTAATAAAGATGATCTTGTAACTCCAGCTGCATTAGCTGCATATACAACTAGTGATTTACTCGGAAGAGAAAACACTGTTAGATATGAAAGTTCATCACCGAAAGAAAACTTCCAATTTTCTGCTATGCTACAAAAACCAACTTCAACGTTTATGGCAAAGCTGAATCGTTGGGGTCAGGTTACAATACCAGCAGGTACTGTAGAAAGAGAGCAGGTACTTAGCGCTGCATGGACAGTTGATATGGAATATTCATTCCAGGTAAATAGTCAACTTAGAATGTCATTCGGTGTTAATAACCTTCTTGATCAATATCCTGATAAAACTGTTAAAAGAAATAGTTTTAATGGAATTTTCCAACACTCAGGATATAGTCCTTTTGGATTTAGTGGACGTTATGTATACTCACGTTTAGATATGAGTCTTTAAAAGCTTATATTTACTCAATTAAATAAAAAGCCTCTATTTTTTTAGAGGCTTTTTATTTACTTTAATATCAGGTAAAAAATGAATACAAATATTTACATAAAAAAAATATTAGTCACATGTATAATTATATTTAATATTTCATGCTCGACTAAAACTACATCAGAGAATAATACTAATGGTGCGGTTTCATCAACTTCATCATTAGCATCACAGGTTGGTATAGATTTTTTAAAAAAAGGTGGTAATGCCTTTGACGCTATCGTAGCTACTGGATTTACTTTAGCTGTTACATCACCAGCGAACGGAAATATAGGTGGTGGTGGGTTTTTAGTGGCAACAACCAACCAAGGGGAAATAGTTAGTTTAGATTTTAGAGAAAAAGCTCCTGCGGCATCCTATGAAACAATGTTTCTAGATGAAAACAATGAATATAGTAGAGAATTAGCTCTTATGTCTCATAAATCTTCAGGGGTACCTGGTACAGTAAATGGTCTTATTAAAATTTTTAATGATTATGGCTCTGGTGTATTCACTTTAGAAGAAATCTTAGCGCCAGCTATTTACTATGCTGAAAATGGTCATATGATTAATGCAAATTCAGCCAATGGGTTTGATATGTATAAAGCTCAATTTTTAAATGATAAAGGATCGCAAGAAATATTTATTAAAAATTATGATTCTTATATTAGACAACTTCAAACTGACTATTTAGATGGTACCATTCCACAAGATGAATATACTACAAAATTACAATCTATAAATGAATGGAAAGAAGGAGATATTTTAGTTCAAAATGATTTAGCAAATACACTTAAAAGAATTGCGAAATATGGAAATGATGGATTTTATAAGGGTAAAACAGCTGATCTAATCGTTAAAGAGATGCTGACTAATAATGGATTAATGACAAAAGAAGATTTAAAAAATTATGATTCTATTTATAGAAAAGCCGTTACAGGTACTTATAGAGATAATAGAGTTATTTCTATGGGACCACCAAGCTCTGGAGGACCTTTACTAATTCAAATGCTTAACATGTTAGAAAATTTTGATTTGAAGAACATGGAAAGAAATTCTGTTGAGTTTGTTCACCTTTTAACTGAAGTGCAAAGGTTAGCTTATGCAGATCGTGCAATACATTTAGGAGACCCTGATTTTTACCCAAGTCCTATACCAATGTTAATATCAAAAGAATATGCTAATAATAGACTTAATTTAATATCAATGGATAAAGCGACACCATCAACTGAAATAGCGGCAGGAGTACCAGTAAAAGAAAGTATGGAAACTACTCATTATTCAGCGATGGATAAATTTGGAAATGTTGTTGGTATTACTACTACTATTAATCTTTCATATGGCAATAAAAAAATTGTAGATGGCGCAGGATTTTTCTTAAATAATGAAATGGACGATTTTTCTTCAAAACCTGGTCAATTAAATGCATTTGGGTTAGTTGGTGCTGAAGCAAATGCTATAGCTCCATATAAAAGACCTTTAAGCTCAATGACTCCAACTATCGTTTTAGACAAAGATGGAACTCCATTAATGACAATAGGTGCTGCTGGTGGTTCACGAATTATTACAACAGTTCTTCAAATTATAATAAGTGTGATTGATCATGAAATAAGTATTCAAGAAGCAATAAATATGGGTAGGACACACTCTCAATGGATTCCTGATGTTATACGCTTTGAAGGTCCCAAAGAAAACATTGATAATAAAACATTTAGTCTTCCCAGCTTAAATGAGCAGGATATTAAAAAACTAAAAGCGTTAAATCATATTTTTGAAGAAGAAGGAAATGTAGAATCTGGAAACTATTACCTTGCTAGAGCACACGGTGTACAATTCAAAAACGGCTCATTCTATACTGGTGTTGACTGGAGAGGAAACGGTCAAAAAGAAGATGGTATAACTTACTAAAAATTATTTCTTTAAATCGTTAGCTTTATTTAAATATATCTGAGCATCTTCTAATCTGCCTTCTCCAAAATAAGTTCGATATACTCCATAATAATATTGTGAATCATTAGGATTTTGATCAATTAACTCCATATAATAATTTCTGGCCTTTCTCCATCTTTCGGCTTCTTCTAATGCTTGAGCTAGCCCAAGCAATGCTTCCAAATCTTCTGGTGCTAAAAAGTATGCTTCTTCAAAATTATATTCCGCTTCATCAAAATTTTTCATTTTTAAATAAACTAAACCCCTATTGAAAAATAAATCTACTCTCTTTTTATCATCTGTAGAAATGTCAAGCGCATCATTTAAATACTGTAAAGCTAAATCATATTTGTTTTGTGCTAAGTACAGTGATCCCAAACTTTCGAGTACAGAAGGTTCTTTAGGATTAATTTCAAGTGCTTGATTATAAAAGTTTAATGCTTGATTAAACTCTCCAGTTCTTACAAAGCTTTGCCCACCACTCATCAATATTGCTATCTTTGTTTCTTTTGGTAAATCCTTAATTGATAATGCTTGGGTTATATATTTTTCTGTACCTTCCTTATCTCCCTTAACCGACGAGTAAATGGATGCCAGTGCATATGCTCCTGGTTGATTAGGACTCATATTTATACCAACAGTACATAGGTTGATTGCTTCGTTTATCAATTCCAACCTACCATCTTCATTTTGGGCAGTATTTATTTTAGATAAGTATCCAGATGCTTCCTGGTAGATCATATTGTATGAATTTATCAAGGAATTTTCTACAGCAATATTCATTGTAACTTTTCTATCATTTCTTGTAGGTCTAATTTTTAAGCTACTTGGGGAGGTTAAAGCTATATCCATATATTTTTTAACTAACCCCCATTTCTTTTGACTCGGGTATACTTTGTCGCCCAAATGAAAGGCTGCTTCCCATTTATCTTTGGGGTGGTCAAGAGCCTTCAAAAGAAAACTTTCTGCACCTATTAGATCATTTTCATTTATTCTAATTTTAGCAGAGGATAAATCTTGACCAGCAAAAAGTATTGAAAATAAAATTATTGTGGTAAAAAAAATTCTTATATGGTGCATGTATTTAGTTCTCCTTGTCTTTGAGTAGGAAGTTAGTGTCATTATAACGAGTTTTCAAGGAGTATGGTTGGAATTCATCCATTGTAATCTACTCTCAAATTCTCCTTTTGAAACGTTTAATAAACCTTCAACGCCAATCCCTTCTATGCAAAAAGATGCCATTACAGAACCAACCTTCATAGCATCAAAAATATTCATTCCCTTCAGCTTCCCCATCAAGATTCCTCCAAGATAAGCATCTCCAGCGCCTGTAGTATCAATAACTTCTTTTAAAGGATATGCTTTCATTTCAAATAAATTATTTTCATGGTCAAAATAAGAAGAACCCTTTTCTCCATTTTTAATAATTACACTTTTTGCTCCAAGATTTAATATGGCTTTTGCCATTTCATGAAGATTTTTGCCATTTAATCCTGTTAAAGCAATTGCTTCATTATAATTAATACAAAATAAATCAACACGCTTAATTAAATCTTTTAATTCATTATTTGCAATGTCTATATATAATTTGAAGGTATCTAATAAGACATATGGCTTGTGTTCCATTTGGTTCAATAAATCAATTTGCAGATGGGGGGCTGTATTGCCTAACATTAAAAAAGGACAATTTTTAGATTCGTTAGATAATTCGGGAATATAGGCTTCGGATACTCCTGGATCTACATATAATGTTTCTCTAGATGAAAAATCATCCTTGTATTTTCCTCCCCAACAAAATGTGCTTCCCTTAGATCGTGTTAATGATTTAGTAGATAAAGAATTATGAGATAGAAGTTCAAAGTGGTTATTTGGAAAATCATCACCAACAACTCCTACAAGTTCACATGTATTTGATTGATTTGCTAAAAGAGCATAAGCTGCTGAGCCTCCCAGAACATCCGTAAATGAACCATGCTTATTAATGATCTTATCAATACTAATTGAACCAAAAACAATAGCTTTGTGTGAATGTTTTGAAGTCATAAATTTGTCTATTAAGATAATAATGCACATCAAATGAAAAAAGAAAAAATAGTGTTAGGCATAAGTGGAGGAGTTGATAGCTCCGTTGCAGCATTACTCCTTCAAAAAAAGGGATATGATGTTCACGGAATCTTCATGAAAAATTGGGATGATAAAAATGCTGTTTGTAACGCTGAAGATGATTATGCAGATGCATCAATTGTATGTGCTACACTAAATATACCTCTTACTAAAATAAACTACACAAAAGAATATAAAGAAAGGGTTTTCAGCCAATTTCTTAAGGATCATAAGTTGGGATTCACTCCAAATCCAGATGTACTATGCAACAAAGAAATTAAATTTGATGTTTTTCAACAATATGCTAGGAAAATTGGAGCTAAAAAAATTGCCTCAGGTCATTATGCTAAGATATCAATCAAAAACAATAAGTTTTTTATTAGTAAGGCTAAAGATAAATCGAAAGATCAATCATATTTTTTATATCAATTGACTGGAGATATTTTAAAAAGTATTGAATTTCCTTTAGGCGATCTCTATAAAAATGAAGTTAGAGAGATAGCAGAAAATAGTAAGTTAGTTAATGCAAAAAAGAAAGACAGTACTGGAATATGTTTTATTGGCGACAGACAATACAATAAATTTGTTGAACAATTTATTGATAAGAAAAAAGGAGATATTATATCTCTTGAAGGTGAACTTATGGGTAAGCATGATGGACATATGTTTTTTACCGTTGGTCAAAGGAGAGGTTTAGGTATAGGTGCAAAAAAATCAGCATTTGATATGCCTTGGTATGTTATTAAAAAGAATATAAAAAAAAATATCGTATATATTGCTCAAGGAGGCGATCACCCTGCTTTATTTTCTGACGAGCTTATTGCAACAAATATCTTTATGAATGAAAAGATTAATGATAAACTTCCTTTGTCTTGTTATGCCAAAATTCGATACAGAGATAACGATAAGCTATGCCAAATAATATCATTAAATGACAATCAATGTTATATTAAATTTGATAAAAAAGTAAAGGCAATAACCAAAGGTCAATCTGTGGTCCTTTATAGCAAGTCTGGTTTATGCATTGGTGGTGGAATTATTGAAAAGCGTAATATTCCACATTTAGGAAAGGGAATTTATGAATAATGAATTAAGAATAGTAGTTTTAGCAGCGGGTAAAGGTACTCGGATGAATTCTGATTTACCAAAAGTACTTCATAATCTACAAGGCTCTCCACTTATAGACTATGTATTAGATGAAAGCGAACTTTTAAATCCAGTTGAAATAATATTAGTAGTTGGATTTGAAAAAGATCAGATTATTTCTCATACAAACAATAGAAATAATCTAAAATATGTTATTCAAAATAAGCAACTAGGTACAGGACATGCTGTTCTACAAAGCGAAGAACTATTGAAAAATAAGTTTGGGCATATATTAATCTTATACGGCGATGTACCAAATATCAAAGCATCCACCCTTCAACCAATTATCGATGATCACGTAATTAATAATCGTGACCTAACTCTAATTACTGCAGAAATTGACAATCCTTATGGATATGGTCGAATTATTAGAGATAAAAATGGAAATCTTCTCAAAATTGTTGAAGAAAAAGATTGTAACGCTCACGAAAAAAAAATTAAAGAATGGAATCCTGGTGTATATATATTTAAAGTTCCAGAAATTTTTAAAATTTTAAACAAAATTAAAACGGATAATGCTTCCAAGGAATACTATTTGACAGATGCAATTGGATTAGCCCAAGAATCTAGTATGAAAATTAAGGCTATTAAAATTGAAAATTCGGATGAAGTAATAGGTATTAATACAATAAATCAGTTGGAGGAGCTTGAATCTTGAGCTATCTGTTGAATTCTATCATAGGATTATTACTAATTATAATTTTCATATTTGCTTGGTCATTTAACCTATTTCTCAGCCAAGGATTATCCTCTCGATCAATCAGTATTACAAATTCATCTGTTATTGAAAATAATAAAATTAAACTTTTTGAAAACTATTCATCTCAAACTCTGCAGGTTGCTGTTCTTAATGGATGTGGTGTGAGTGGAATTGGAAATACTTATGGAAATATTTTGACAAATAGATATGGCCTTCAGATAACTAGGATAGAAAACGCAGATAATTTTGATTATTCGATGACAACTATCGTCATTCTAGCAAAAGACAATCCTAATATTGAAAATCTATTAACTATTTTAGGTACCAATATCAATGCAGGTAATGTTGAATTTGATGCAAGGACTAATCCTAGCGAAGATATTCAAATAATTATTGGGAAAGACTATCAAGAGTTTCTAAACTTAAATCAATGAGCGCAAAGAAATTACTTAAAAAAATTGTCTTACTTTCTGAAGAAAAAAAAGCTGAAAATATTGTAGCTATGGATGTCTCAAAGATTACCTCATTATCAGAATATTTTATATTGTGTTCTGCTTCAAACCTGATTCAAGTAAAAGCTATTGCAGATAATATCAAAGATAATGTTGATGAAAATCCATGGAAAACGGAGGGCTATGAGAATGGTACTTGGATTATTTTAGATTATGTTGATATCGTTGTACATATTTTTTTAGATGAGATGAGAGAATATTATGATCTTGAAAGGATTTGGTTTGATGCAAAGGTAGTTAAGATATGAATTTAAATGAATCAATGAAGAATTTCATTCAAGACTATTTGGATAAAAACAAAATTGATTTTAATGATTGGAATATCAATCCAAATTTGCAAAAGGGGTTTGGCGACTATAGTTCCAATATAGCATTAAAGCTTGCAAAGCTATTAAAGAAATCTCCTTTAGAAATAGCTGAAGAAATTGCTCATCATAATAACATCAATAAAGAGGTTTTTGATTTAAGCGCTTCTAAACCTGGCTTTGTTAACTTTCATATATCTAATAAATATTATATTGGAATTCTTGATAAAATTCTTGAGCAGAAAAAAAATTTTGGTAAGCATAAAAAAAATGGTCAAAAAGCAAACGTAGAGTTTGTAAGCTGCAATCCAACAGGACCTCTAACTGTTGGACACGGTAGGCAAGCAATATTGGGGGATATGATTTCTAGCATACTTTCTTGGCGAGGATATGATGTTACCAGAGAGTATTACTACAACGATGCTGGTAAGCAAATGCGCGTATTAGCTGAATCATGTTACGCAAAATATGCATCACAATTAGGAAAAGAATTTGAAACACCCGAAAATGGATACATTGGCGTATATCTTGATGAAATAGCAGAAAAAATTATTGAAAAGCATGGTACAAAATTATCTAAAGACGATCCTATCTTTAGAACTTTTACAGAAAAAGAAATTTTTGAAGACATTACAAAATCATTGGACAATATTGGTGTAAAGTTCGACATATTTTCAAAAGAAGGTGCTTTTTATAAAAATGGAGCAATAGATAATGTTTTATCTGTTTTAAAAGAAAAAAATCTTTCTTACAAAAAAGATGGTGCAATATGGTTTAAAACATCTGCACTGGGAAAAGATGAAGATAAAGTATTAGTAAAAAGCACTGGTGAACCAACATATCGATTGCCAGATATCGCTTATCATGCAGATAAAGTTGATAGGGGCTTTGATTTAATTGTGGATGTGTTTGGTGCTGACCATATAGATACCTATCCAGATGTAATCCTAGGTCTTAAATGTTTAGATAGAATAACAGAACATATTAAAGTTGTCATTCACCAGTTTGTAACTATAAAGAAGGGTGGAGAAATTGTAAAAATGTCAACTCGTAAAGCAAATTTTATAACATTAGATGAATTAAATGATGAACTAAATCCAGATGTTATTAGATATTTTTTTATAATGCGAGGAGCAAATAGTCATCTAGATTTTGACCTAGATTTAGCAAAAGACGGATCTGAAAAAAATCCAGTTTACTATCTACAATATGCTCACGCAAGAATATCAAACTTGATTACAAGATATGATAAAGAAATAGATCAAAATCCAAAACTCGACTTAAGTAAACTCATTGAAAAAGATGAAATATCGCTTATCAAATTATTGACCGAATTCCCCCAAAAAATGGAAGGTGTTTTTGAAAGCTTAGAACCAAGAAAATTAGCTACATATTTGGAAGAAGTTGCGTCAAAATACCATAAGTTTTATGGTAATCATAAAGTCATAAATCATGATGACCTTACAACTTCATTTGCTAGAAAAAAATTATGTGAAGCAACTCAAATAATTTTAAAAAATGGTTTATCTATACTTGGGATAAATGCACCTGATAGAATGTAAATTTTCATGCTTAAAATTGGACACAGAGGTGCTTGCGGATATGTCGCTGAAAATACCATCGAATCTATTGAAAAAGCTATAGCCTTGGGTGTTGATGGTATCGAAATTGATATATTCAAATGTAAAAGTGGAGAACTAGTCCTCTTCCACGATCATACATTAAAAAAATTGGTAGGCAGACCAGAAAAAATAGAAGAATTGACTTTAAAAGAATTGAGTAAATGTTTAGTTAACAATAAATATTCAATTCCTACGCTTGAGCAAGTTCTCAATTTTGTAGAAGCTCCCTTTTTTATAAACATAGAACTTAAAGGGCTTGACACAGCTATACTCACTTCAATTTTACTAAAAAAATTATTTTCCGAGAAAAAATGGCAAGAAAAATCTTTCATTATATCTAGTTTTAAATGGCAAGAATTAGAAAAACTTAGGCAAGTAAACGCAACTATTCCAATTGGAATATTGGTTGATAGAAGAAAAACTATAAATGATGCTATAGAGTTTGCCAATAAAGTAAATGCACAAGCAATTCATCCATATTATAAACTATTAAATAAAAAAAATATTCAAAAAATTAAGAATAATAATTTCAAGCTATTTACTTGGACAGTCAATAACAAAGCAGATATTGAAAATATTAAACAGTTTAGTATTGATGGAATTATATCAAGCTATCCAGATAGAATATAGTTTCAAGATTGTGGAGGCGGGGAGATTCGAACTCCCGTCCAAAGTAGAGAAAAAATAAACGTCTACATGTTTAGTTTCTTGATTGAGTTTTACTATACATTAGTTCAAGAACAGACAAATACATAGCTATCTTCAAGGGTTCGCTTATTAAACCGAAGCAAAATAATAAGCTATCTCATTTTTATGACACCACTCAGCTAACGATGAGAAACGTCTACTGGTAGTGGGCTTTTAGCAATTAAGCAAAAGCCATTTGGCCATTGTCGGCACTTAATACAGTTTAGAAGTTTAAAGAGGTACTAAGCTCTACATGCGATTTAGGATTCCATTCTAAAATGTCGAAACCGGTCGCCCCCAATTTTCAAATAGACTTGAAGATACAACCTATTTTGGAAACAAAAAAGGCTCTGTAGCGCCAACCCCAGAGCCTTTTCGATGCTTGTATTTGCTTACAATAATCTAATTTTAGACTGCTCCAAACTAATATTAATTTTTACTATTGGTCAATATTTTTTAATAAAATTTTAAAAAAAAAATTAAAAAATGAATTTTTAAGAGTATTAAATTAAATTTTATGGCTTATATTTTAGCCTAGTTTTGCCTCCGTAGCTCAATGGTAGAGCAGGGGCCTTTTAAGCCCTTGGTTGTAGGTTCGAGTCCTTCCGGGGGTACTATTATTAAGAATAAATCTTAACAATGTCTGAATTCCATAAGAAACACATAGGACCGTCTGAAAAAGAAGTTAATGAAATGCTTCAAACCCTAGGTTGCGCCTCTTTGAACGAGCTCTTAGAAAAAATAGTTCCTAAAAATATTTTAGATATTGATGATCATTCTATTGGTAATGATGATTTTTCTGAAAACGATATTCTTAAGTACGTTAAGAACAAAGGACAAAAGAATTCTATTTTTCGTTCTCTAATCGGTCAAGGCTACTATGATACTATTACACCTAATGTAATTTTAAGAAATATCCTCGAGAATCCAGGTTGGTATACTCAATATACACCTTACCAGCCAGAAATTTCGCAAGGCAGATTAGAGGCATTATTGAATTATCAAACAATGATAACTGAAATTACTAGCCTTCCAATTTCCAATGCATCTCTTCTTGATGAAGGAACAGCAGCAAGCGAAGCAATGTTGATGCTTTACCGAAAAAATAAATCTGATTCTAATCAATTCTTAGTTGATGAAACTTGTTTTGACCAGACTATAGATGTAATTATTTCAAGAGCAAAGCCTCTTGATATAGATGTAATTGTTACTTCGTTTGATAATTTTGATTTCACTAAAGCTTTTGGGTGTATAGTTCAATATCCTAATAAATTTGGGAAAATTGCTCCTAAAAATGTTTACACACAATTAACTAATAACGCACATGAAAAAAATTGTAAAGTAATTTTTGCAAGCGATTTAATGTGTTTACAACTTTTTGAATCTCCAGGAAACCTAGGTGCTGATATTGCTGTTGGAAACAGTCAACGTTTTGGAGTGCCGCTTGGCTATGGAGGGCCTCATGCAGCCTTTATGTCAACTAGCGAAGAATTTAAAAGAGATATTCCTGGAAGAATTGTTGGTGTATCTCAAGATAGAAAAGGAAATCAAGCATACAGATTAACTCTTCAAACGCGAGAACAACATATAAGGCGAGAAAAAGCAACATCAAATATTTGTACTGCTCAAGTTTTATTAGCCATCATTTCAGGAATGTATGCGTTATTTCATGGACCAAAAGAATTAAAAAATATTGCTCTTAGAATACATAATCATACCAAAAGTTTGGCAAAAAAAATTAGTGTACATGGTCACGAAATTATAACTGACAATCAATTATTCTTTGATACAATAGTTATAAAACTGTCGAATATGGAAATTGAAGATTTAAAAATTAGGGCAACCAAAAAAAGCTTTAATTTAATGTACCATGAAAATGGACTCGTTGGGATCTCTTTAGATGAAAAAACAAATCATGAGGAAATTGAGGAAATTGCTTCTTTATTTGAAAATAATGTAGCCATTGAATACACAGACAATACATTTGAGCTTAATCGTAAAGACAATTTTCTTTCTCATCCTATTTTCCACAGTATTAACTCTGAAACAGAAATGCTCAGATATATTAGTAAACTTGAAAAAAGAGATTTATCACTTAATTATAGCATGATACCTTTAGGCTCTTGTACAATGAAGCTTAACGCAACTGTTGAGATGATTCCCATTAGCTGGACTGAATTTAATTCAATTCATCCTTTTGCTCCTTTAGAACAAACCAAAGGGTATATTGAAATTATAAACGAGCTTGAAGAAATGCTTTACAAGGTTACAGGCTTTGATGCTGTTTCATTTCAACCCAATTCCGGAGCTCAGGGTGAGTATGCAGGGCTATTAAGCATTCGAGAATATCATAAAGCTAATGATTCGCAAAGGAATATTTGTCTAATACCTGAGTCAGCTCATGGAACTAACCCTGCTAGCGCAATCATGGCTGGCTTGAAAGTAGTCATTGTGAAATGTGACAAAAATGGTAACATTGATTTTGAAGATTTAACCAACAAAGTACTAGAAGCGGGAGAAAATTTATCATCCTTAATGGTTACCTATCCATCTACTCATGGTGTATTTGAACATAATATTGATGAGATCTGTGATTTAATACATCAAAATGGTGGTTTAGTTTATATGGACGGTGCAAACTTAAATGCAATGGTGGGTGTTTGTAAGCCTGGTAAATTTGGAGCAGATGTTATGCATATTAATCTTCACAAAACATTTTGTATTCCACATGGAGGTGGCGGTCCTGGAATGGGCCCAATATGTGTGAATGAGAAACTTAAACCTCATCTACCTAAGCATAAATTCACGGACGATATTTTTACTTATTCAGTTTCTTCGTCACCATTTGGTAGCGCAAGCATCTTGCTGATCTCATACATCTATATGAAATTAATGGCTTCAAAAGGTCTATTAAAGGCATCGCAAGTTGCTATTTTAAGTGCTAATTATATGGCAAAGAAACTAGAAAATGATTATTCAATTCTTTATAAAGGACATAGTGGATTAAACGCACATGAATTTATCGTAGATTGTAGAGAATTCAAAAATAGTGCTAATATAACAAATGAAGATATTGCAAAAAGATTAATAGATTATGGATTTCACGCTCCAACAATGTCATGGCCAATTCCTGGAACACTTATGATAGAACCAACTGAGAGTGAATCAAAGTCTGAGTTAGATAAATTTTGTAATGCTATGATTTCCATCAAAAAAGAAATAAACGATATAATATCTGGCGCTTCACCAAAAGATGATAATGTTTTAGTCAATGCCCCTCATACTGTGAAAGACTTATGTGACAGTTGGGAACACCCGTACTCAAAAGAAGAAGCTGTTTTCCCAATGGATTGGATTAAAGAAAATAAATTTTGGCCCTTTGTATCTCGAATTGATAATGCTTTCGGAGATAGAAATTTTTTCTGTGTTTGTCCAGATATAGATAGTTATAAATAAACAAATTTATACTATTCAAAATACTCTTGGAGAGCTTTCACGCTCACCTTGTTAAGATGCTTCATCGAATCTATAGCTGCCTCGGCTCCTGGCATAGTTGTAATTGTCAAAACATTCTTCATCACTGATGTTTTACCTATTGCTTCTTCATCAAATCGGGACTGCGGTCCTTCCGGTGAATTAATAACTATCTGTATATTATCATTTAGTATTTCATCAACTACATTAGGCCTACCTTCGCCAACCTTATAAATCTGATTACTATAAAGATTATTACTTTTTAAAAAAGTATGGGTGCCTTTAGTTGCAACAAGATTAAATCCTAATTTTGTGAGCTTTTTAGCAATTGAGAGCAATCTTGGCTTATCGGAATCGTTGACCGATAAAAAAGCTGTGCCCGATTCTGGCACTGAGTACCCGTCCGACCTCATTGCTTTTAAAAATGCTTTTCCTGTATTCGAATCAATTCCCATTACTTCCCCAGTAGATTTCATCTCAGGCCCTAAGAATACTTTTTCATCTTTAAATTTTTTGAATGGTAAAACAGCTTTTTTGACTGCAATATGTTCAAAGTTATTTTTTTCAAGATTAAAATCTTGAATTTTTTTTCCAACAGATATTTGAGCTGCTATGCTTGCTAATGGAATATTGCTATACTTACTAACAAAGGGGACCGTTCTACTTGATCTAGGGTTTACTTCTAAAACATAAACTTTTTGATCTTTAACTGCAAACTGAAGGTTGATAAGACCTATTACATTTAATTCTAAAGCTAATTTTGTAGTTATATCTTCAATATCTTTTTTAACCGAGTCTGACATTTCGTATGGTGGGATCACGCATGATGAGTCGCCGGAATGAACGCCAGCCTCTTCAATGTGTTGCATAATACCTGCAATGAATACATTTTCTCCATCTGAAAGCGCATCTACGTCAAACTCAAATGCATTTTCAATAAACTGATCTATTAAAATTGGATGGTCATTTGTTGCTTCGGCTGAACGAAAAACATAATCTACAAGCTGCTCTTTCGAATAAACTATTTGCATTGCTCTTCCGCCTAAAACAAAGCTTGGTCTGACAAGGACTGGAAAATGTGCCGATTCAGCATAGCTATAAATATCATCATAATTTTTTGCGATACAGTATTGTGGAGTTAAAATGCCTAATTTTTTAATTATCTTGGCAAATTCTTCCCTGTTTTCAGCAAGGTTTATACTTTTTGCTGATGTGCCGAACACTTTCACTCCAGCCTTAGTTAATGCATTTGCAATTTTTAATGGAGTCTGTCCGCCAAACTGAACTAATACTCCATCAGGTTGTTCAAAATCAATTATATTCATTATATCTTCAAAAGTAATTGGTTCAAAATATAGCCTATCTGCTAAATCAAAATCTGTTGAAACCGTTTCAGGGTTACAATTGACCATTATCGATTTATAACCTGCGTCTCTCAATCCGAATACAGCTTGAACACAACAATAATCGAATTCAATCCCTTGTCCAATTCTATTTGGTCCTCCGCCTAATATCATAATTTTTTTCCCAAGCAAAGGTTCTAAATCATTTTCTGATTCATAAGTAGAGTATAAATATGGAGTCTCAGCAGAAAACTCGCCTGCACATGTATCTACAACTTTATAAACAGGTTGTAAATTTTCTTCTATTCTTACTTTTCTAACTTTATCCTCCGATATATTATTTAAACTCGCTATCTGCAGATCTGAAAATCCGTTCTTTTTTAAATGTTTAAGATTCTTCATTGAAAAGTAGTGTTTTTCTGTATTTACTATCTCTGAAATTTCCCTTAAAAACCAAGGATCAATTCCAGTATTTTTATGTATTTCCTCAATTGAGTATTCTTCTTTAATAGCTTCTTTTACTTTTAAAATTCTAAAAGCACTGCCATCATTTAAAGATTTTATATCAAGCTCTCTAAAGCGTTTAATATCACGATCTTCATCCCTTGGGTCTTTTGTTTCAAAACCTGGAAGATTTAACTCAATCGAACGGAATGCTTTTTGAAAAGACTCTCTAAATGTTCTTCCTATAGACATTGCCTCTCCTACTGATTGCATTTGTACTCCAAGTTTTCCAGAAGCAGAAGAAAATTTTTCAAAATCAAATCTTGGTAACTTTGTTACCACGTAATCAATAGTAGGTTCAAATGCAGCTAGTGTTTTATTTGTAATATCATTTTTTAACTCATCTAATGAATACCCTACTGCCAGCTTGGCTGCAATTTTAGCAATAGGGAACCCTGTCGCTTTTGAAGCTAATGCGGATGATCTGCTTACTCTTGGGTTCATTTCAATTATAACCATTCTACCATCATTTGGATTTACTGCAAATTGTACATTAGATCCTCCAGTATCTACTCCAATTTTGCGAATGCATTTAATGGCTGCATTTCTCATTATTTGAAATTCTTTATCACTTAATGTCATAGCGGGGGCAATTGTAATAGAGTCGCCTGTATGAATGCCCATTGGATCTATATTTTCTATAGAGCAAATTATAATTACGTTGTCATTTAGATCTCTAATAAGCTCCAATTCATACTCTTTCCAACCATTTAAATATTCTTCTACCAGTACTTGACCTGTTGGGCTTTCTTTTAATCCTTTATTGACAGAATCTTCGAATTCTTTTTCATTGTAAGCTACTGAACCTCCAGATCCCCCCAATGTAAAAGATGGCCTTATAATTGTAGGAAGTGAAATATTTTCTAATAGTTTTTTAGCTTCTTCAAAAGACTTTACTGTATAGCCATAGGGTAAATCTAACCCAATTTCTAACATTGCCTCCTTAAACATTTCTCTACTTTCTGCTGTTTCTATAGCTTTCCTGTTAGCACCAATCAATTCAACATTATACTTTTTTAAAATGCCATCCTCGTCAAGCTTCATAGCTACGTTAAGCGCTGTTTGCCCACCAACAGTTGGTAAAATTGCATCTGGTTTTTCTTTTTTTATAATTTCTTCAACATATTCAATCGATATCGGTTCTATATATGTTTTATCTGAAAATTGGGGATCTGTCATTATTGTGGCAGGATTAGAATTAATTAAAACCACTCTATATCCCTCTTCTTTTAAAGCTTTGATTGCTTGTGTACCTGAATAATCGAATTCGCAACCTTGCCCTATAACAATAGGTCCTGCACCTATTACTAAAATAGTATCTATATCGTTACGCTTTGGCATTTTGCTCCATCATTTTAAAAAATTCTTTGAAAACATATCTTGAATCATGCGGACCTGGGCTAGCTTCAGGATGATATTGAACAGAATATGCAGATACTTCTTTGCAAGCAATCCCTGCAACCGTATTATCATTCAAATGCTTGTGTGTTACCTTAATATTCTTTGGAAGTGATTCCTCATCAACAGCAAATCCATGATTTTGTGAAGTTATTTCAATTTGATTAGTAATTAAATTTTTAACAGGTTGATTAATTCCCCTGTGCCCAAACTTCATTTTAAATGTAGTTGCACCCATAGCCAATGCAAGAATTTGATGTCCTAAACAAATTCCAAAAATTGGTTTTTCTCCAAGAAGTTTTTTGACTGTTTCGATTCCATATGATACTGCCGCTGGATCTCCTGGACCATTCGAAAGAAAAATACCATCAGGTTTTGAAGATAGTATTTCTTCGTATCCTGAATTTGCTGGGAATATTTCTACTTCTGCTCCTTCTGTCAACATTATATCGTAAATATTGCTCTTCATACCAAAATCTAATGCGGCAACCTTAAATAAAGGCTGTTCTACATTACACAAAGTTCTTTTTTCCTTTTGAGTTACTTTTATTGCTAGATCTTGTCCTTGCATATAAGGTATATAGTTTATTTTTTTCTCAAGACTATCAATATTAAAATCTTCTGTCGAGATTATTCCTCTCATTGCACCGTTTTTTCTTATATGAATTGTAAGAGCTCTTGTATCAATATCTTGGATACCAACAGTTTTGTTTTTCGATAAAAATTGATTTAATGAACTCTCTGATCTCCAATTGGAAGGTTGTATAGATTCGCTTTTAATTATAAAACCAGAGGCAAATATTTTATCAGACTCTACATCTTGTTTGTTTGTACCATAATTACCGATGTGCGGACTGCTCATCACAATCATTTGCATAGCATAAGAAGGGTCTGTAAGAATTTCTTGATACCCTGTCATGCCAGTATTGAAACATACTTCACCAGATGTTTCACCTTTACTGCCTAGGCTTTTTCCAATAAAAAAAAGGCCATCCTCTAAATATAGGATAGCCTTTTTTAAATTTTGCATGGCCTATTTTAAACTATTAAAATAAATATTAAAACCTAATTTTTTTTCCTGTAGCCATTAATTGAACCGCTATGGTAGTTGTAAAAATAGTAAACATTATTAAGAAAATGGAGGAAATTAAAAATGATGCATCAGAAACCCCCAACGTCGCTTCTCTTAAAGCACTGATGGCATAATAGATTGGATTAACCTGACTTAAAGTCATTGCCCAGCTAGGTAACATTTTTATGGAATAAAATATTCCACCTAAGAAGCTAAAAGGTGTAATCACAAAATTCTGTATTAAAGCTAATTGATCCCAAGAATCAGATAACTGTCCAACAAATAGCCCCAAACTTGAAAAAGACCAAGCAACTAAAAATATAAATAACAATGTGAGTGGAAGATTTAAGATTGGCATGCCAGCAAGCCAACAAATTAATAGAATCAATACTCCATTAACAAAACCTCTTACTGTTCCACCAATAATAAATGATAGGGATAGTTCCAAACTGGATAATGGAGTAATTAATAGCTCAGGAAGTGTTTGCAATAATTTCATTTGTAGCATTGAGGAAGCAGAATTTGCTGTTGCATTAGTTATCACGTTCATCATAAGAAGACCAGGTAAAATATAAATTTTATATGATACTCCGCCAATCTCAGTTATCCTATTTTCTAATGCTACACCAAATACAAAAATATATAAAAGTGTTGTGACAATACCTGGAATAATTGTTTGTCTCCAAACAGAAAAAAAGCGCATAATCTCCCTTGAAGAAAGCGTATAAAATCCTACCCAGTTCTTAATCATTAATCTTTCTCCCTGTTAAATCTAAAAAAACATCCTCTAAAGAAGTTTGCGGAATATGAATGTCTTCGATTTTGATAGTTTCTTCAGAAAATTGAAGGATAATTGATGGTAATTCCATATTAGGCTTATCTATTACAATATTAATTTTTTTATTATCTATACTATGCTCATAATTATTTAAAAATTGGGGTTTGTTTGCCAATGTGTCTTTTAATTGTATTTCGATTGATGAGTTTTTTACCATTTTTTTGAGGTTATTTACTGAATCCTCAACAATCAATTTTCCTTTATCTATAATACCGACTTTCTCGCACAACAACTCTGCTTCATCAATATAGTGCGTTGTTAATAAAATTGTCTTTCCTTCATTATGAAGCTCCTTAAGATATGCCCATAAATCATGTCTTAATTCAACATCAACTCCAGCAGTAGGTTCATCTAAAATAATAATATCAGGATTATGCACTAAAGCTTTTGCTATCTGCAATCTTCTTTTCATTCCACCTGATAATTCTCTCATTTTTTTAGATTTATGTTTAGATAAACCTAATTTATGGAGAAGGTATTCGATTCTTTCTTTTGCATCGTTTCTAAGAATACCATAAAATCCTGCTTGAAAATAAAGTAATTGCTCAATTGGGAAAAACCAGTCTTGGCTAACTTCCTGATGAGCTATACCAACCTTCAATCTAGCAAATCTAAAATTTTCTTCAATATTTTTGCCAAAAATTTCTATAGAGCCCTTTGATGGCTTTACTAAACTAGTGATAGAATTTATAGTTGTCGATTTTCCTGCACCATTTGGACCTAGCAAGCCATAAAATTCTCCTTTTTTAATTTCAAGATCTATTCCGTTTACAGCTTTAACATCTTCATAGGATTTGAATAGATTATTTATTTTTATAGCAGGTTGATTTTTCATATTCGGTTCCAATTTTATAAATACTTATTCATTAAAAATAGAGTTTTAATTTTCATCTAAAAAATTATGTAATTCTTCTTCATATACTATTTTAATATCAAGATTTTGTGCTTTTGTTAATTTAGAACCTGGGTTATTTCCTACAATTAATACTGTAGTTTTACTGGATATAGTAGATGTAACTGTGGCACCACTCTTTTCTAATCTTTGTTTTAAATCACTTCTCGACAAACTTTCAAAACTACCTGTAATAACAATTTTTTTACTAAGCAATTTCATGTTTGTCTTATCAAAATGTGTTGGCTCTATCTTTACTCCCAAATTTAAGCAGTTATTAATAATCTCATTATTTTTATCAATGTCAAAATATTTCACTATAGCATTTGCTACAGTGGAGCCAATTCCATCGATTTCTTCCATTTCGTTCATTTTTAATTCTTTAAGTTTTGTCAACGAAGAATTACAATGTTTATCTATGACTTTTGATATATGCTGTCCAACATTTGGTATTCCTAAGCCAAATACAAAACGAGGGAAGTTAGTCTTTTTTGATTGATTTATTGCGTTGATGAGATTCATTGCTGACTTATCTTTGAATCTTTCTAAGGCAACTAAATCATTATACTGTAACTTAAATATATCATCAAAGCTATTAATTAAATTTGCCTCTACTAGCTGTCTAACAATCTGTGGTCCCATTCCCTCAATATTCATAGCATTCTTTGCGCAAAAGTGCTCCAGCATACCTAATATTCTAGATTTGCATTCAATATTTAAACATCTATATGCAGCTTGATCTTCTATTCGTTCAATTTTGCATCCCGATTCAGGGCAATTAAAGTCACCAATTGAAAATTTTTGTGTATTTCTTGGTCTTTTATCCTTTAACACTTTTGATATTTTGGGAATCACATCTCCTGATCTTTCAATTAAAATGAAATCGTTTATTCTAATATCTTTGCGGTCTATCTCATCTTGATTGTGAAGAGTAGCACTTGATATCATGACACCTGATAAATCAACTTCTTTAATTTTTGCTACAGGAGTAATAACGCCAGTTCTTCCAACTTGAAGTTCAATATTTAATATTTGAGATTCAGTCTGTTTAGCCTTGAATTTTGCTGCTATTGCCCATCTTGGAGATCTTGCCCTTAATCCTAGTCTATCTCTTAGACTATAATCATTTACTTTAATAACAGAACCATCTATTTCATAATTAATATGCGATCTATTGTTTTCAAGGGTATCATGGAAAGCAATCATATCATCAGCATTGCTAATCTTTTTGGATAACGGATTAATTGGTATACCAACAGATTTAAGATATGAAAGCATGCCCATCTGATTTTTAAAATTTATTTTTTCGCTACCTCCAACCTCATAACAATAAATTGATAGATTTCTTGAAGCTGTAATTGAGGGGTCTAGTTGCCTTACGCTTCCTGCTGCCGCATTTCTAGCGTTTGCAAATAATTTCTCATTTAATTTTTTTCTGTTTTTATTCAATCTTTCAAAATCCGATATTGTCATAAAAATTTCTCCCCTAATTTCAATAAAAGGAGGGGGAGGATTGTCTGACTCTATTAGCTGTAATGGCACCGAAAGCATAGTTCTAACATTATGAGTAATATCTTCACCTTTAAATCCATCACCTCTTGTTAGCGCTCTTTCTAAAATACCATTTTTATAAATCAATGAAACACCTAAGCCATCAATTTTGGGTTCGGCTACAAACTCTGTATCTGTGTTGTTAAGCCATTTTAAAACACGCTTGTAAAATTCTTTTATTTCTATATTGTTAATAGCATTTGATAATGACAGCATCGGAACAACATGATTGTAACTTTTTAAACCGCTATCAACTGGGTGGCCGACTCTTTGTGTGGGAGACGAAGGTGAAATTAATTGTGGGTATTTGTATTCAATATCCTCCAATTCTCGAAAAAGCTTATCATATTCCATATCAGTAAGCTCTGGATCGTCTAATACATAATATGCATGATTATGATTATTAATTTGGTCTATAAGATTTTTTATTCTTCGTTTTGCTTTCTGTTCCATAAAATCCTTATAAATAATAGTATAAATACTATAAATAACAGCTGTACCCATAAGTTATTAATAACTAATGAATGTGCATACATATTGAAAGAATTTGTAGCTATATCATTAAAATTAAATTCCCAATAAAGCGTATTGATTTCATCATTAATAGTATAAGCATTTGTATCTTGCAGTTGCCCAGGCAATACAATGCTAAATAAAAAGTTATCGGACATCAGCGATGTATTTTTTTCAAATTCTTTTTCAAATTCATTAATAATTATGTTCATTTCATCAAAAAAATATTCAGGTAAGCGATTTTTGATTGGCATCAAAGCATCTAAAAAAATTTGTGAGGTTTTTTTACTAAAATCTTTTTCTAGCTTTTTTTCTTTTACATAAGATATATATGAATTTATCTGACTATCAATTCTCTCAATCGTAAGATCGCTTAGAACATATTGCTTTCGGTATTTTTCAATACTTTGGGAAAAAATATATTTCTTTACAGGAATCATCCATTCAAGTTCACTTTGATTAATATTGAGGTATTGGTTTATTTCTGGATATTTTTTATCTATTTCTAAATTTTTTATATTGGAATTGAAATAATAATTGGTCCATAAAATGAATGACTTTTTACTAATATCAATACTGTATTGCAAGCTTGATGAACTACTAAATACTAGTTTCTTTCTTGTGGGTGAAGTTAATATAGTTTCTTTTTCCCAAATTACTTCACTCGTACTATTACTACTAGATAGATTTGTAACCCATTGATGATTAGTATTTGATTCAGGATGTTTAAAATCAATGTCTAGCAAATCAGATTTATTTCCTATAGATGTATATTTAACTAAATAACTGCCATCTTTTAGCACAGTTATGTTTACTAGATTTTCAACACACCCAATTAAAAAAAATATGGCAATAAATACTATTTTGCGAATCATTATGAAATAATTTGTAATTCTTTTGATGTTTTATTAAGTATTTCTGCACCACCCTCTTTTACAATGATATCATCTTCAATTCTTACTCCGCCAATATCTTTTACATAAATACCAGGCTCTACAGTCATCACATAGTTGACCTCTAAGACATCTTTGCTCACCTTGCTAAATCTTGGATCTTCATGAATCTCTAAACCTAATGAATGTCCAAGCCCATGATCAAAATATTTGCCATATCCTGATTTTGCAATATGTTCTCTTGCTATGAAATCAATATCCTTACAAGAACTACCTGCTTTGATAGCTTTGATACTTTTAGTTTGCGCCTCTAGGACAATATTATAAATTGATTTTTGTTCATCAGAATAACCTTTGGTAGCAAATGATCGCGTCATATCAGCATGGTAACCTGCAAACTTTGCTCCAGAATCTATTACTAGCAATTCTCCTGGGCCAATTTTCCTATCTGTTGGTTTGTGATGAGGTTTAGCTGAGTTTGGTCCAGTGCCTACTATTGCTGCAAATGCGTCCGAGTCCGAGTCTCCATACTGTCGATATAAAAAGGACAACTTGTTTGCAATAGCTTTCTCTTCAACGCCTATTTTTACCATTGGAAATACTTCTGCAAATGCTCTATCTGTTATCTCTACTGCTGTTCTAATGGCCTCTAGTTCTTTTTCATCTTTTTGCATTGCCATTTTTTCAATCATCCCAGTAATATTTTGAAGATTAACCTCTGAAAGCACTCTTGATATATTTTGAAAGTTTTGATGAGTAACATTATTACCATCAAAAGCTATAGCTGAACCATTTTTAAGTATTTTTTTGTTTCTAATTACTTCAAAATGTGAAATGCTATCAATTATTATCCTTGCGCCTTTTACTTCATTTTCAGATTGAAATACATACCTACCATCTGTAATAAAAATTAATTCTTCCGGCATAACTAGGAGAGTAGCGCTAGAGCCAGTAAATCCACATAAATATCTTATGTGAATCATGTTCGTGACTAACATACCATCAATATTTTCTTTGGCTAACTTATCTTTTAATTTGTCTTGTCTTCTTTTGAAATATTCTAGGCTCATATATCCTCCTTATAAATCTTTTAATAGTTCCTCGGCTTTAACAACATTTTTATTAATTTTTGAATGCTTAATAATTAATTTTAGGTTCTTCCTAGCTTGAATTTTTTTTCCTTGAGCAATCATGAGCTTTATAAGCGATAAAGTTACTAGCTTTGGATCTTTAATACTTTTTTTAGAACTTGTATTGATTGGTTTATGCTCAATTTCTAAGTCAAGATTGAGCCGTTTTAGCTCTTTATAGATAACATTTTTTTGTGAAGAATTTTTTTTATCAAACAATTTATACATGAGTAGATAAGCTGAATAAAAATCTTTGTCATGATCTATTACTGTATTTAAGAGCTTTTTAGAATCGCTGTATTTTCCTTGATTAAAAGCTTTTTCTGCTTTTAAAAAAATTGTCGTTACATTAGAAATCATCTTCTATTTTCTTTAACCCAACCTTCGATATACTCTAACGACTCTTTCACTGGAGTGCCTGGACCAAAAAGTTGACCAACTCCTTTTTTAGATAGCTCTTTGCTGTCTTCATCTGGGATAATTCCTCCGCCAGTAACAAGAACATTTTTAAGCCCATTTTCATGTATTATTTCCATAACTTTTGTAAATATTGTCATATGTGCACCAGACAAGATAGATAAAGCTATTACGTCAACACCTTCTTGAATAGCAACTTTTACTACACTTTCAGGTGTTTGACGAAGTCCAAGATATATTACGTCCATTCCTGCGTCTCTGTAAGCAGCTGCTAAAACTTTAATACCACGGTCGTGTCCATCTAAACCAGGTTTTGCCATAAGTATTCTAATTGGTGGATTTATTTTCATACTTTAATTTAATCAATCCAAACGTTTGATTCCCCTAATAAATCTCTTAATAAAATAAGGAATTGGTTGTTATTTGAAACTTTCATTTTCTTTGAAACAATCTTTCGTTCGCTGTCATTATCTGAAGGAATATGAACAACCAATAAATGGTCTCCTGCGTTACTCCTTGCAAGCTCAACTATATCATTCATTAGATCTTTCGAAGAATTTTTAGGTAATCTAATATTTACTTCATTTAATTTTAAAACTCTTTTAGCATGGTTGATCGGTACAACCTCATCTACAATTATTTTCAAATCTGCAAAATCATTTTGCGAAGACGTATGGCCAACAAGAAAAACAATATTGTTATCTTTAATGATTTCTTTATACTTGTCAAAAGAATCGTGGAAAATTATTGCTTCAGCCTGTCCACCCAAACAATCAAGATTGAAAAAAGCCATTTGTTGATTTTTTTTATCGAAATGTAATTTGAAATTAGTGACAGCGCCTCCAATCTTAATTATAGAATTTTCTTTAATTATTTTTTTATCGGAAAAATCATAATTACTCAATTCTTCTATTGTGTCTGCATATTTTATTAATGGATTACCAGATACGTAGAGTCCAAGAACCTCTTTTTCTTTTGATAGCTTATCTTGATTTTCCCAATCCTCAACTATTGGTAAGTCAGGAACTTTGATTAAATTTTCTTCCTCACCAAAAAGATTAATTTGATTTTTGTTTGATTGCTTGTCAATCTGCTGCCCATAATTAATAGCAATATCTATTGCTTCAAATAATTGAGCACGATTACCAGAAATTGAATCAAAGGCTCCTGCTAATATTAAACTTTCCAATACTTTCTTATTAACAAGTCGTTGGTCAACCCTAGAAATGAAATCAAATATTGAATTGAATTCTCCGCTTTTTTCTCGTACCTCTATACATTGCTCTAAAGCCTTAATGCCAACATTTTTAACAGCATTAAGACCAAAAGAAATTTCTTTGTCATTTAGGGGCTCAAAATTAATGCCAGATTTGTTTATATCAGGTGCGTGTACCTTTATTTTCAATTTTCTACATTCGTTAATAAGCACCACCACTTTATTAGTATTATTCATTTCACTTGTTAAATTTGCTGACATGAATTCTGCTGTATAGTGTGTTTTGAGCCAGCCAGTTTGATAAGCGATATATGAATATGCTACCGAATGACTTTTATTAAAACCATACTGAGCAAATTTATCTATTAAATCAAAAATTTGAGTTGCCTTAGCTTTTGATAAGCCGTTTTTTATAGCACCTTTAACAAACTTATCAGCCATTTTATCCATCAATGATCTAATTTTTTTCCCAATAGCTCTTCTCATTTCATCTGCTTCTGATAATGTAAATCCAGCAATAATATTAGCAATTTGCATTACTTGCTCTTGATAGACTATGATTCCATACGTTTCTTTTAGAGCTTCTTCTAATAAAGGATGAACGTATTCAACCTTTTCTTTGCCGTGTGCTCTTTTTATATATTTATCAATATTCTGCATAGGTCCTGGCCTGTAAAGTGCATTCATTGCTATCAAACCATCAATACCCTTGGGTCTTAATTTTTTTAAAAACTCTCTCATACCAGCTGATTCAAATTGGAAAATTCCAACAGTTAAACCTTTAGCGAAAAGTTTGTACACCTTAGGATCTTCCATATTTATTTCATCGATATTTACTTCTTTATTGAATCTCTTTTTAATTAAATCAATTGTTCTATCAATAACTGTTAAGTTTCTTAAACCAAGAAAATCCATCTTTAATAAGCCTATTGACTCTAGCTCCTTCATGTCATATTGTGTAGTTACATCTCCTTGGGAGGATCTATACAGTGGAACAAAGTCTGTTAAATCTCCAGGCGCAACAACAACACCGGCGGCATGGATAGAAGCGTGACGCGTCATTCCTTCAAGTACTTTAGCATTATCAATAAGCTCTTTATAATTAGTTTGAGATACTGTTCTTAGATCTGAATTTTGTTTTAATGCTTTATCAAGCGTCACTTTTGGTCCTTCGGGAATCATTTTGGCTATCTTATCTACTTCAGAATAAGAATAACTCATAACCCTACCAACATCTCTAATAACTCCTCTAGCATTCATTTTCCCAAAAGTTATTATTTGTGTTACTGAATCTTCTCCATAAATACTTTTTAAATAGTCTATTACTTGACCTCTTCTTTCAACGCAAAAATCAATATCAATATCAGGCATACTAATTCTGTCTGGATTGAGAAATCTTTCAAAAATTAGATTATGTTTTAAAGGATCAATATTTGTTATGTCTAATGCGTAAGAAACAAGACTTCCAGGAGCAGATCCTCTTCCTGGTCCAACAGGAATTTTATTTTTCTTAGCATACTGCACAAAATCAGCGGTTATTAAAAAGTAACTAGCAAAACCCATTTTTTTAATAACTGATAACTCGTACTCAAGTCTTTCATTTATCTCACTACTCATTCCTTCATATTTTTTTCTTAATCCTGCACTACATAATGATTTTAAATAATCATCAATATCTTTAGATTTTTTATCTTTTGGGATTGTGTACCATGGCAAATGGTAGTCTTCCATTGGTATTTCCAGATCTATAGAGTCAGTTAAAGCTCTTGTATTTTCAAGAGCCTGTGGAAACTGTTTAAATAACGAAAACATTTCATCTTGAGATTTAAAATAAAATTCATTTCCAGGATATTTAAGTCTTTTTTTATCTGATAATTGCTTTCCTGTTCCAATACAAATGTGTACATCATGTGCTTTGTAATGTTCCTTTTTAGCATAATGAGCATCATTAGTAGCAATTATTGGCAGGTTCATATCTTCTGCTAATTTTGTTGCTAATTGAATATTCTGGAGCTCTTCCGGAATACCATGATTTTGAAGTTCAATATAGTACCTGCCGGGGAAAATACTTGAGTATTCTTCAGCTACTTTTTTACCCGCATCTAACCCGTTATATATTAATGTTTCAGGAAGTATTCCTTTTAAGCACGCTGAGAGGCATATAATACCCTCATTATATTTTTTCAAAATTTCAGTATCGATCCTTGGTTTATAATAAAAACCTTCAAGATAGCCGTGAGTAACTATTTTCATCAAATTTTTGTATCCTTGGTAATTCTGAGCTATTAAAACAAGATGGTTATATTGACCCATTCCAGTTGATCTATCTTTTTGAAAACGGCTTCCCTTAGCTACATAGACTTCACAACCAATAATAGGTTTAATGTTTTTATCTCTAGCTTTTTTATAGAAGGAGACAGCTCCAAAAAGATTACCGTGCTCTGTCAGCGCAACAGAGTCCATTCCTAAATCGTGAATTGTTTCAAGTACTGATGGAATATTTTGCGCACCATCAAGCAAACTATTGTCGGAATGATTATGTAAGTGGATAAATTCGCTTTTCATACGTACTTAATATATCTTAATTACTCTATTTTTTCCTTCTAAATCTTTTAAAAAAGTGGATTTATTTACGTTCTGTTTTTTATTAAACAACTCAATGTCTTTTGCAACGGGTGAATAAGGAAGCTCTATCAACATTATCCCATTTTCATTCATAAACAATTGAAAATTAGAAATCAAAAACTTGTAATATGATGTACCATCTTCAAAATCTGTTAATGCATTTTCAGGGTCATGCTTTTTAACAGAATGATCTAAACTTTCCATTTCTTCTTTTGCTAAATATGGCGGATTACAAACTAATAGATCTATATTATTAATTTTTAGGTTAAAAATATCTTCTTTAACAAATTCTACATTTTCTACGTTTAGTAATTTTTTATTTTTCTTTGCAATTTGAATTGCAAAATTTGAACTATCTATTCCAATGAAATCATTTTCAGGAAATTTCTTAGCAATGCTAAGTATGATACACCCACTGCCTGTACAAAGATCCAGAACTCTTAATTTTTTTTTGTTTACCGATATGTGATCTAGTGCACAATCCACTATTAGTTCAGTTTCAGGTCGTGGTATAAATATCCCTGGCGGGGTTAAAAAACTATGTTCATAAAAAAAGGTTTCTTCAATGATATGCTGTACTGGAGCGTTGCTTGCAAGCCTATCAAACATATTATTTAAATCTTTGATATTTTTTTTGTTTAATTGTATATCTTTTAAATACAGGTCTGCTTTAGAAATCTTTAGATAATGTAGAATTATCATTTCAGATTTATTTTTTGATTCTTGGACGTCGGTTTTTTCTAGTTTCGAAAGCTGTAAATGCAAATAATCTCTTAACAGAGTAGTATTATCCATTTTATTCTATTTGTGCGCTCTCTTCTGCAAGCTTCAACTCTTCAATTAAGTGCGTGATATCACCCTCAAGAGTTGCTTGAAGCTTATGAGAAGTATAGTTAATTCGATGATCTGTAATTCTTCCTTGAGGGAAATTATATGTTCTAATTTTTGCAGACCTATCTCCAGTGGAAACCAAGCTTTTTCTCATATCATCTCTATCTTTATTAAGCTTTTCTTGCTCTAAGGCAAATAGCCTAGAACGCAACACCTTCATCGCTGAAGCTTTATTTTTATGTTGAGAAGCCTCGTCTTGGCAAGTAACTACTAACCCTGTTGGGATGTGTGTTAATCTGATTGCAGATTCTGTTTTATTTACATGCTGACCTCCTGCACCACTAGCTCTATAAGTATCAACTTTAATATCAGCATTATTAATTTCTACTTCTGCAGTTTCGGCTTCTGGCAAAACTGCTACAGTTGCTGCAGATGTATGCACTCTCCCGCCAGATTCTGTTTTAGGTATTCTTTGGACACGATGAACTCCACTTTCATATTTATAAGTACCATATGCCTTTGGGCCTTCAATACTAAATGTAGCAGATTTCAATCCCCCTACGCCGGTTTCGTGAATGTCCATCATGTTTATTTTAAAATTATTATTTTCTGCATATCTTATATACATTCTCATTAAATCTGCAGCGAATAATCCGGCTTCATCGCCTCCGGCTCCCGCTCTTACTTCCATAATTGCATTTTTATTATCGTTTGGATCATCTGATATTAAAATTTTTAATAATTTTTCTTCAATAATTGAAATTTGACTATTTATTATTATGGACTCTTCTCTAACTAAGTCTTCATATTCTCTGTCATTCTTCATTTCTTCTAAGTCACGTAATTGTGCTTGCAAACTAACGTATTGTTTACTCAATTCGTATGACTCGTCTATTATGCTTTTTTCTCGAGCTAGAATGGTCATTTTATCTTGATCTAACATATTTTTAGAATCCATCATTTGACTCATTATGTTATCATAATCAGAAATAATACTTCTAGCCTTTGATAGAATGTCCATGTGATAATTTAGTTATTAAAAAAGAGGCTTTAAGAATCTTTTTTCTTGTACTTACGATTGAATTTTTCAATTCTTCCGGCAGTATCAACAAGTGTTCTTTGCCCAGTATAATAAGGGTGAGATTTATCTGAAATCTCTATCTTGAAATGAGGGTATTCTTTTCCATCTTCCCATTTGACAGTTTTATCTGTTTTTACAGTAGATCGAGTCAAAAAGGAATAGTTACAAGAACTGTCCTCAAAGACAACTAATCTGTAATCTTCTGAATGTGTATTTTTTTTCATTTTAGCTTTTCTAAACTTTCCTTTATTCTTTCTATACCACTCATGATTGTATCTGTGTTTGTAGCGAAGGAAAATCTTAAATATCCACTTGCTCCAAAACCATCACCAGCTACAGTCACAACTTTAGCATCGGCGAGAATATAATCAGAAAGGTCGAAAGTGTCTTGTAAAATTTTTCCTTCAACTGTTTTTTTATTTAGATAGTGAGAGAAGTCTGGAAACATATAAAATGCGCCTCCAGGCATTCCACATTCAACGCCCTCTAAAGCATTTAATTCTCGATGCATCACAAACCTACGATGTCTAAATTTCTCTTTCATGTCTAATACAGGCTGCTGATTGCCTAAAAGCGCTGCAATTGATGCTTTTTGTCCAATCGCGTTCGGACACGATGTTGTTTGACCTTGAATTTTAGACATTGCTTTTACTATGTCTTTGTCTGCTGTGGTGTAACCAATTCTCCAACCCGTCATTGCATATGTTTTTGACATACTTCTAATTGTTACAATTTCACAGCCATGCTTATCTAGCGTTTGTATTGCTTTAAACTCACTATCATAGACTAGTTCTTCATATGTTTCATCTGAAATAACAATCCAATTATGCTTTTTACATATTTCTAGTAGTTTTTCAATTGCTTTATCTGACCATACGCCACCTGTTGGATTGCTTGGAGAATTAATAATAATTCCTTTAATTGATGGATCAATTTTTTTGTTTAAATCCTCAAAATCTGGTTCGAACTGCTTTTCTGGTATCGTGTTGATGAATAAAGGCGATGCCCCAGCAATTCTAACAAACTCTGGAAAAGATACCCAATATGGGGTAAAAACTATTACCTTATCTCCTTTATCAAATAATGTTTGGCAGACAACAGATAATGATTGCTTACCTCCGTTTGAGACAATAATATTTTCTGGTTGGTAATCTAACTTCGTTAAAAATTTTAGTTTTTTTTGAATAGCCAGCTTGAGTTCAAGCATTCCAGATCCTGGTGTGTATTTTGTGTAGCCTTGAGTCATTGCATTTTTACCTGCTTCAATAATATGATCAGGCGTATTGAAATCGGGTTCACCAACCCCAAAATTTATGACATCTTCTCCTTGAGCTTTTAGTTCTGCAGCTCGAGAAGTCATTTGTAAGGTAAATGACGGTTTTATTTTTTTTACGAGACTTGAAAACTCTTTAAACATTTATTGGCTCATTAAATCTAAAAACTCTTGGTTTGTTTTAGTTCTTCTCATTCTGTCTGTCATAAACTGCATAGCTTGCTCTGTAGACATTTCACCCAACATTTTTCTCAAGATATACATTCTTGATAAATGCTGGTCCGACATGAGCAATTCTTCTTTACGAGTACCAGACTTGACAATATTGAATGCAGGATATATTCTTCTATCACTTAATTCGCGATCTAAAACTAATTCCATATTACCGGTGCCTTTAAATTCTTCAAAAATAACTCCGTCCATTTTACTACCCGTATCAATTAGAGCTGTAGCAATAATTGTCAAACTACCGCCTTCTTCTGTGTTTCTTGCAGCCCCAAAAAACTTCTTTGGCTTTCTAAGAGCATTTGAATCCACTCCACCAGATAGTATTTTACCACTGTGTGGTATAACAGCATTATGCGCTCTACCTAAACGAGTAATACTATCTAATAAAATAACAACATCTTTACCGCACTCAACCAACCGCTGTGCTTTAGCAAGTGCCATATCGGAAACCTGGACATGTCTTTCGGGACCTTCATCAAAAGTTGAAGCAATCACCTCAGCATCAACACTTCTTTTCATATCCGTAACTTCTTCAGGCCTTTCATCAATTAAAAGAATCAGCAATACTGTATTTGGATGATTTCTTCTTATTGCATTTGCAATTTTAGAAATTAATATAGTTTTACCTGTTTTCGGCTGAGCCACAATTAATCCACGCTGACCTTTTCCAATAGGAGCAACCATATCCATTATTCTCATTGACATATCACTCGTATTTGATAAGTTAAATTTTTCATTCGGATGTAGTGGGGTATATTTATCGAACCTTCTTTGACTTTTAATATCTTCCGGTTTTACTCCATTTACTTCTTGTAAATGAAGGAGGGCGTGAAATCGCTCTTTTGATTTTGGAGCTCTTGTTGTTCCTTCAACAAAATGCCCTGTTTTTAATTTAAATCTTTTGATTTGTGATGGGCTTACATAAATATCTTCTGGCCCCGGTAAATAATTATCATTTACGCTTCTTAAAAAACCATAGCCATCTGGTAATATTTCTAAAACACCAGCTGCCATTTTTTCACTTTTTGGACTAGAGTCTTTATTGACTTCTTTTTTGCCATTTTCTTTTTTTGCATTTTCTGAAGAAATAGCCTTTAACAGATCATCCTTAGTCATGGAAGAGGGTTTTTCTAACCCTATTGTTTTGGCAATCTCTTTTAGTTCAGTTAATTTTTTTTCTTTTAATTCGCTTAATTTCATAATTCCTCAGTTTTTGTGAAAATTTTAGGGGGGGGAAACACCTTGAAACGAAAATTACACTATATACTTCCATTGTCAAAGGAAAAATCAAAAAAACTATATACGTATTTTGCTATATAATGGCTGCCAAATATAACCTTTGGAGCACTAGTTTCTTTATGCTTAAAGTTGTCAAGCGCTTCTGGAAGATTTTCAATAAATTTAAAACGATTTAATTCTTTAATTTTTTTAATATTATTTTTTCCTAAAATTTCTTTCGACTCTATAGTAGAGATCACAATATCGTGAAAAGAATTTTGAAATAAATCTAAAATCTCTTCTCTTATTTTATCATTTTTAATGACTACAAGACCAAACGGTTTTTTCTTATAAATATTTTTTAGATCTTCACTTAGTATTTTTATTCCTGAGCTATTATGTGCAACATCATAAAAAATGTTATCGCCCATCAACTGCATCCTTCCCGGCCAAATCCATTCATTTAATCCGCGCTGAATTTCATCGGCTCTAATATTTGGCAATATTTTTTTTATTGTTTCAATTGCTAAAATAGCATTCTGCGCTTGATAAGAGCCACTTTGTGGAATGTCATATGGTAAATCCTTATATACGAAATGTAGTCTATTATTTTTTTGATTGTTTATTTGAATATCATCCTTGTTGATGAAGTCGGTCGAGGTTCTATTTTTCAATGAAAATTTTGTGATCACTTCTTGTATATTTTTTTTAGTATTAATTGTTGTATTTGCAACGTTTGGCTTTATAATACCGCATTTTTCTGCAGCAATTTCTTCAACGGAGTTTCCTAGAAGGTGGGTATGATCAAAATCAATTTCTGTAATTATTGTTTGTATTGGGGACAATACATTAGTTGAATCAAGTCTACCACCAAGTCCGGTTTCGATTACAGCATAATCTACTTTATGTTGAGAAAAATAATCAAATGCCATTGCTGTCGTCGCTTCAAAAAATGTAATTGAATTTTTATCGATATAATGTCTGTGTTTTTTTGTAAAACGAATGATTTCATCATTTGATATTGGGATACCGTTAACTCTAATTCTTTCATTAAAATTAATAAGATGAGGTGAGGTATAAAGACCAACATTAAACCCCTGGCTTTGTAAAATCTTTGCAAGGATAGAAGATGTTGAGCCTTTACCATTTGTTCCTGCAATATGAATTGACTTAAAACTATTTTCTGGGTTTTTGCATTCTATTAAAAATTTTTCAATATTAGCTAAGCCTAGCTTGATACCTCTATTGTGAAGTTTATATAAATATTCTAAGGTTGAATTAATCATTATCTAAAGTTTTTTCATATTTTTCTAGTGCTCTATAGATAGCTGTTGCTAAAATATCTTTGTACTGAGAGCTTCTCAGTTTTTTTTCTTCGGCTAAATTTGAAATAAAACCAAGCTCAACTAACACGTTTGGCATTGATGCTCCCATCAAAACATAAAAACCTGCTTGCTTAACGCCTCTGTTTTTTCCTTGAACTCTTTTACTGATTTCATCTTGAACGAGCGCGGCAAATTGTTCACTTTTGGAAGCAAAGGCGCTTTGTGCAATTGTTGCTTTTATCAGGTCTTCGTTTGTCAGTTTTTTTCCTGTGCGTCCCTCAAGCTCTAATACTGCGTTTTCTCTTGCAGCAACCCTTACAGCTGCTTCATTTTTATTTGGACCGATTAAAAATGTCTCAAATCCACTTGCTCTCCTATCAGTTGCCGCATTTGCATGTATGCTTATAAATAAACTACCATTATTCTCGTTAGCAATTTTCGTTCGTTCACCTAATTTTAAAAAAATGTCTTCGTCTCTTGTCAAGACAGTTTTTATTTTCATATTTTTTGATATTTTTTTTTCGAGTCTTTTTGCTACGTCGAGAGCTACATCCTTTTCTAAGGTACCCCTATATCCAACCGCACCTGGGTCTTTACCGCCGTGTCCGGGATCAATAATGATTGTAGAAAATTTCCATTTATTTTTTTCATTTTTAATACTATTTGATGATAGATTATTACGCTTTGAATTTGAAGAAATTATAATTTCTGAACTATTGGAAGTAATTGTAAAATTTTCGAATGATGTATTAATTATTGTGCTGAATGAGTCTAAATCAACAAAATATTCGTTTTTACTTTTTACAACTTTTGATGAAAGCTGATAGACCTTATCATCTATTAATAAAAAAGTAATTCCGTTTGTTATTTTTATTTTTTTGTTATCCAAATAGAAAACAATTTTTTCTGTTTTTTCGCTTATAAATGGCTCGATTGCTGTCGAAGATATAAAATCGTTTATAGAAAAAAATGTATTGTTCTCAATGGTATCAATTTCGCTAAGAAGTATGTTGTTTCTAAATAGCTTGATGGTATCATTTGATGCACCAAAGCTAATCGAAGTAACTAAATATATAAAAAGGAATTGTAATTGTATTTTGGATGATTTCATTTACTGAAATTATTATAAAAAAATGTAAAAGGGCTCAAAAATTGAGCCCTTTTTATTTCAATCAACGTAGATAAAATATTATTTTTTCATCCACATTGCAACAATCATAACTGCTACTAATCCAGCAACACCACCGTCTCCGATAGAGCTAACCGCATTACCAATACCTGCAATAACTCCGAAGATGTCATCATACAAGATACCAATAATAGTACCAGCAACAATCAAATTGATTAGTAGACCTGTAGTCATGCCTAAAAAATCATTGATTTGTTTTATCACATTTTTCATTTGTGTTTTCTCCTTCGAGCTTTTTTAGAGCTCCCCTTTACGAGGAGCTCTATTTATTAGTAAATACTGATCTATTATTCTACAGCCATGACAAAAAGACAACTAATACTAGTAATCCTGTTAGTCCGCCATTAAGAAAAGTATCTACAAAACCCATTATACCACCTAGTGCATCTACGGGTGTGTCGAAAAGAATACCTGCAAAAACAAAAAATATAATTGCAGCCTTAACTACACCTGTTAACCCATTTAAAGCACCATTTAACATTGAATCCCATGAAGCCATGTTATT
>TARA_B100001093_G_scaffold90639_2_pt1 | contig 37119 bp, 35 predicted proteins | sample TARA_B100001093 | Tara Oceans TARA_B100001093 (sample SAMEA2623116) | marine metagenome | biome: marine biome (ENVO:00000447); feature: surface water layer (ENVO:00002042); material: "saline water (ENVO:00002010), including plankton (ENVO:xxxxxxxx)" | depth 5 m | reverse complement strand
GCAAAAACAACTATTGTTGTTAGAATACCAAAGAAAACAGGAAGCATGACTTCCATTGTACCTTTTATAGTAGAAGTAAAATTATCTTCATTTAGCTTAATTCTCCTTCTAAAAACATTTTCTCCTACAATTATTGCATCGTCGACAACAATCCCAAGAACAACAATAAACATAAAGGTTGATAATACATTAATCGTAACCCCCAATATAGGAAGTAGGATCAAAGCTCCTCCAAAAGATATTGGAATCCCCATTGCAACCCAAAATGCTACTGATGGTTTTAAAAATAATGTTAAAAGTAGGAGGACTAAACACATACCAATTGCAAAATTTTTGTATAAAATATTTATTCTATCTTCTAAAAATCTTGCCTGATCATACCAGTAATCAATCTGAATGTTTTCAGGCATATCATTTTTTTTATTTTTTACAAAATTACGAAGCTGATCTGCGGCTTTTAAAACATCCTGACTACCAACAAGATTAGCACTAATGAACATAGCTTTAGTGCCATCCCACATAAAAAATTTATCTACTTCTTCAAAGGTGTCTTTAATAGTTGCAATATCTTTTAATAGAAGAGTACTTCCATTGGCATTGGTCCTAACTACAATTTCTTTAAACTCATCGCCTATATAAGATTGGCCAACAGTACGAATCAATAAATCTCCTTTACTGCTAGAAATGATTCCACCTGGTAGGTCTATTGAACCCATATTTATTGCAAAGGCAATTTCATCAAAAGTTAAATTATATTTTTCTAGATTACTTTCAGAAATTTCGATTGATATTTCTCGATTTCTGTTTCCATTAATTTCTGTAAATGAAACTTCGCTTAGATTTTTTATTTCGTTATTAATACTTTTAGTAACACTCAGTAAAACATTTTCATCAACATCTCCGTGAATAACAACATCAAGAACTTTTTCTGTAATTTCTAATTTTTTAACTATAGGCTCTTCGCTGTTCTCTGGAAAAGTAGTAATACCATCTACAATGGTTTTGATTTCTTCAAAGGTGTTGTCAAAATCTGCACTTGCATAAACTCTAATACCTATAATACCGCTACCTTCTAATGAATTTGAATTGATTTTCTTAATTCCAGATACACCTTCTAATCTATCTTCAATTTTTGAAGAAATAGATGCTTCAACCTCAGACGCTGATGCTCCAGGATAAGGAACAATGATAGTTACTGCCTTTGGATCCGGTACTGGAAAAAATTCTGCTTTAATTGATGGATAAGATATAAAAAATCCACCAACAATTAAGAAAAACATGAAAAGATTAGCAGGAACACTATTTTTTACAAACCAGGTAACGATGCCGCGCATTATCTATAAATCGGGTTAACAGTTATTCCATTTGAAGCGGTAGAAATTTTAGTTACTACTAATCTTTCGCCGGGCTTTAAGCTGTCTTTAACAATTGCAAATTCATTATATTTTTTTAGAACTGATATGCGCCTACTTTGAAGTTGATTATTTTTATCAACGATAAAAATTTCGTTGTTTTCTGAAATTGCACTAATTGGAATTCTAAAAATATTTTCTAGAATTATACCATCAATTTTTGCCTCTACAAAAAGACCAATGGGTAAGTTAGGTTTATCAGTTTCAATAAAATCATTTTTGAAAACTGCAATTAAATTTACCATTCTTGTAATTGGATCTATGACACCATCAACACGCTCAAGTTTTCCTTCCCAATTTTGATTTTTCCCTTTATAAAAGCTATTAATTACTACTTTTGCTTGTTCATTTTGGTTTAATTTTCTTCCGTCCATTGGGATACTTAAAAATTGTAGATCATTATCTTTAACTGATAAAGTAACTTCAATTTCGCTTGAAGTATACATTGCTCCAATAGGCTGTCCTGGTATAATTGTTGTTCCAATATCTATATTTGCTTTTTGAATTCTTCCTGCATAAGGAGCAATAATTTCAGTTTTATTAAGTTTTTTTTCAGCAGAGTTAACTTGAGCTTTAGCCACTGCCATTAAAGCTTCAGCTTGTTTTAACTGAGGTTTTTTCAGAGCAAGATCACTTGCCTTGCCTTCTCCAATTTTTTCCCATGCTTCCTTTGCAACTTCTGATTCTACAACTTGTAGGGAATATTGAACTTCTGCATTTGCTAATTGCAACAGTGCATTTTTGTACTGGAGTTGTAAGTCAGTATCATCGATCTTTGCTAAGATCTCTCCAGATAATACAGAAGATCCTTCGGAAAATTTCTTTGAACGATAAACAACTTCGCCACCTACCTCTGCATTTAGTAAAGTTTGAATCAAGGGTTTTGTCGTTCCAGTAGAATTTATTTTTACTTGAAAATCTTCTGGAGTTAAAATTTGTATGACAACATCAGGCGCAGGGGCATTTTCAACAGGATCGGGCTGAACTTGTCCTAAGAGCCAAAGAATATAGGATACTAGAAAAGCTCCAAATAGAATAAAAATTGGTTTTAATTTATTTATCATTTTTTGTACTTAAACCCTCCGCCTAAAGACAATATTAAGTTTATTCTCTGTTCAATCCGAACTTTTTCGTTGTTTGTAAGCATATTCTTAGATTCGTACAACGCGTTATTTGCATTTATTACATCTTCAAACGTTGCAATTCCTTTTTCAAATTTGCTGAAAGTATTATCGTAAATTTGTTGATGCAATTTAACATTGTCTGTCAAAAGCTGTAATGATAATTGTTTAGTTTGATCAAGTTCTAGGCTAGTTTCGACTTCTTTATATGCATTAAGCAGATTGTTTACAAAAGAAAGCATAGCAATTTCTTTATTATTTCTAGCTATTTTTTTGTTAGCAATTAACTTTCCTCCATTAAAAATGGGTGATAGAAGATTTAATCCAGCGCTCCAAACACTATAATCATCATTAAGCAAATCTTTTACATCGCTTGATGCTCCAGAACTACCCACAAGACTAAATGATGGATAAAGTGAACGCATAGCCTGCCTATCTAATGCTTCCGATGCTAATAAATTATACTGTGATGCAATTAAATCTGGCCTTCTTTTAATTATATCGCTGGGTATGATATCTGGTATATTTGGGATAGAACTTGGAAATGATTCTGAAATATCTAAGTTTAAATTAGGATACTCTTTTATTAGTACTTTAGCTTCTCTTGTTAATGTGCTTAAAATACTTTTTCTATTTTCAAGATCACTTTCTGCGAGATTTACAATTAATTCTGATTGTTTAAAAGCTTCAAAAGGTAAAGTTCCTTTTTTATATCGCATTGAATAAAGATCAAAAATAATTTTGGAATTATCATATTTTTTTTGAGCATTCTGGGTTAAATCTTTTGCCTCAATTAACATAAAATAAAGTTTTGCTGCCTCTGCAGTAAGTGAAAGCTGATAATATGAATAATTATATTTTGAAGATAAATATTGCTGTTTTCCAGCTAATCTACCCTGCCTAATCTTGCCCCATAAATCAATCTCCCATTGAGTGTTTAATGATAAGCTATAGCTCTTTTGATTAAAAGTACTGACCTCGCTTAAAGATGGATCTGTTGGGTCAAGTTCTGGATTATTTGATTGTTCAATTACTCCAAATAAGTTTCTTAGTAGTGGAGGAAAGCCTGCTGTATTTTGCTCTGCTTCACTAGCGCTTGCACCAACATAAATCGAAGGAAATAGATTTGATGTAGAAATTACCGATGCTTGCTTTGCAATTCTTGTATTAATCATTGCTTGTTCTAGATTAATATTTTCTGAAAGAAATTGTTTTAAAAAGTTATTGAGATTTTCATCTTGAAATTCTTCCCACCATATCTCTGAAATACTCAAAGAACTTGTTACATTAGTTGCCCAATCTTCAGGAATATTGTCTAATATCTTTTCGGGATTCATGGCATTTTTTGATGCACAGCCGTAAATAATAAAAAGAATTAATAGAAGATATTTTTTCATTCTATTTGCTCATTAAATATTCTGATATTTTAAAAAGTGATATTAGACTTATCGCCCATACAAAACTAATTACTCCATATGCCAAATAAGTATTTGTTACTTGAGCAGCACCTATTCCTTCTCCAGCTAAATATGCTAATGGCGCAAGCAAGCCATAAAAACAAATTAAATAATATCTACCAATTAAAAATTGCATTGCATGGTTGATTTGTGCAGTAAAACCTGCCCACATGCAAATAATCCATAAAGGAGCTAAGTTAGGTGCAAAATTTAATGTACCGTTATAATCAACTATACCAAATAATGAAAAACTAGAATCAACTATTATTCCAAAAATTATTGAAATAAATATTAATTGTATCTCTTCTTTCAAGTGATCAGTAACAATTAAAAAATGTAAGAATAAAAAAATGAATGTTGGAATAAGTGCAATTATAGGATCACCCTTTGCTCCGCTATAAACGCAAGAAAACCAAACAATTGTGAACCCTACATAATTAATCATTATGTTAGACTTGGAAAGTATGTAATTAAGCATTAGTTAAATCTATCTTTAATAATTTGAAATCTGAAGCTAAAGATTTGCTCTAATTGTGGTTTAATGATTATAGGATGAATAATCCTTCTAAAAGCTTGAATCGGGAGTGCATAGGTAATTTCATCTATAATTAGAATTCCTCCTTCAACCTCCTTAAAAGTGTGTTTATGATGCCAGTAACTGTATGGACCCTTTAATTGTTCGTCCACAAAATATTCATTTTTTTTGTAGCTAGTTATCATTGTTCTCCAACGAACAGGCACTCCTAAAATTTTTACAGTATAATCAATTATTGCACCATCTTTCATTTCAATGGGTTTTGGAGTAATAATATTAAATCCCATAGAAGAGGGAGTAATTTTTTCCAAATTTTCTGGTCTAGAAAAAAAATCAAACACCGTTTCCATATCGCTTGGAACAAACTGCTCTTTTGAAAAAGAGTAAATTTTGGGCTGTCTTAGAAATGAGCCTAGAAAAGTAATTAGCAGAACCGCAATAATTAGTATTGTTATATTTTTTTTATCGAGCTTCATAATTAAAGTGTGGCTCTGGACGGAATTGAACCGCCGACACAAGGATTTTCAGTCCTCTGCTCTACCAACTGAGCTACAGAGCCAGCAAAAATGCGTGAAAAAACTACACAATATTAGTTATTTAAAAAACACATAAATATTTATTAGCTTAGGAAATGAAAAAAATTGTAATAGCTTCTTCTAACAATCATAAAATATCTGAAATATCAATAAACATTCAACCATTTTTTGATACCATATTATCATTAAGTAATTTTCCTGAAATCGGCAAAATTATTGAGGATGGAACAACAATTGAAGAAAATTCTTATATCAAATCTAGGGCTGCATTTAATCATACCGGTTTAGCATCAATTGCAGACGATACAATTTTAGAAGTAGATTTTTTAAATGGTGAGCCGGGAATCTTTACAGCTAGATATGCAGGTAATAATGCTACTTATGACCAAAATATGAACAAACTTCTAAATGAGCTAGACGGTGTTGAAGATAAATTAAGAACGGCAAGATTTAGAACAGTAATTTCTTTTGTCAATGGAATCAGTGATTTTCATGTTGAAGGTGTTTTAGAGGGAAGAATTTCAAAAAGTAGAATGGGAAAAAAAGGGTTTGGTTATGACCCAATTTTTCATGTTGATGAATATAATATGTCATTGGCTCAGATTAGTATTTCACGAAAAAATAAGATTAGTCATCGAGGTTTAGCTATTAAAAAATTTATTCATAAAATTAGAGAAATATTATGATTAGAATTTTTATCTTTTTTTTAATGTGGTGTAATATCGTTTTTGCATCAGACTTCTTAAACAGCAACCTCGATAATCCATTTTACAAAAAGGAAAAGATTAATTTCTCTTTAAATGATTTTTCTAATTACCCAATTGGATTATTTAACTTGAAAAAGGAGATTTCAATAGAAAATTTTATCATTGATAATAGTTTTCAATTTATAACTATTGAGCACAATTTTTTGGACATGGTTAATAGTTTTTCTTACAAAGCGCCTTTTGATAATTATATAGATCAATTATTTACTAAAAACCAAAAATTTAACATTTTAAGTACATTTAACTCTCAGCCTGACTCCCTCCAATCTACAAAAAAAGAGTCCTATTTACAGCTTGCAAGCGTTGATCTTGGAGCTCTTGGTAGAGCCTCGTTGAAGGTTGCTGGTAATGTTAACTTGTCAGCTAAGTTAGTTAATCAAGACCAAGAATTAGTTCGTTCTTCATTTAGAGAGCAAGAAAAAACAAATTTTAAATTTGATCAAAAACAGCAACTAAATGTTCAAGGAAATATTGGTGATAGAATAACAATTTCATTAGACCAAAATTCTGAAAGAGATTTTGAATGGGAAAATACAATAAGAATTGATTATCAAGGGGAAGAAGATGACATTTTAAAAAGACTTGAAGTTGGTAATATATCTTTATCTTTGCCCTCTACAGAATTTGTTACTTTTTCAGGAACAAATAATGGACTATTTGGAGTTAAAGCGTTGACGCAGCTAGGTCCAGTTAATATAACGTCAATTGCTTCAATTGAAAAAACTGAAAAAGAATCTCAACAATACAAAGGGAGTTCAGAATTAAGCTCATTAGAGATACGAGACTATGATTATAAAAAGAATTTATATTTCTTTGTACATGAGTGGTTTCGAAATGGTTCTCAAGCTGTCATCGAAGATAGCGGATTTCAATTGGATATTCCTTCATTTTATCCATTAGTTAATGGATTGCATCTAATCGGTAATATCTCAATCAAAAATTTTGAATTATATAAGATTGATTCTTCAAACAATCCTCAAGCTGACCCAGGTATCGCATATATAAATCCTGAAAACCAAAGTGATTTTGCAGATGAAGCTAAACAAGGAAACTTCATCCAGCTAAACAGAGGAACAGATTATACTATTAATGAAGATTTAGGTTTTATAAGATTACAGAAAACTCTCCAAAATGAAATACTTGCCACACATTTTGAGATTATTGACAGACAGACAGGACAGATAATTTCACGTGTTGGTAAAAGTCTTGGACCTGACCAAAATGTTTTAGAGCTTAAAATGATTAAATCGCAATCTCCGCACCCCAATCATCCTACGTGGGATTTAATGTTTAAAAACGTTTATTCTATTCGATCAACAAATATTGACTCTGCTAGCTTAGAAGTTAGAATTGTAGATAATTTTGCAACGCCAAAAAGTGATAGAACAGATAATGGGGCAACTTTTCTAAAATTATTTGGACTTGACAGGTTGAATCAAAGTGGAGAAGAAGTATCGGATGAATTAATTGATTTGAATAACCCTAATATTTTAAACCTTCAAGCAGGGGAAATTTTACTACCCACATTACTACCTTTCGTTGATAACGATAGTATATTTGGTGGGAATGATAATGAAGTAATTAAACCTCTTCTTCAACAAGGGTTGATGTATACATCTACAAACTTAAACGAGTATAAGGGAGATTCAAGATTTTCATTGATGATTAATTATTCAAGTCCTAAGTCATCTATAAACTTAGGCTTTACATTAGTTGAAGGTAGTGAAGAAATTTTTTCAAATGGTAATCAGTTGCTTCGAGGAAGAGACTATCAAATAGATTATTTTTCTGGTACAATAACGTTATCAGAAAATATTAACCCTAATGATGAATTAAAAATATCGTACGATAAACACGATTTAGTTACTTTTGATAGAAAAATAATGGCAGGGTCTCGCGCTCAGATAGATTTTGACGAAAATTCTTTTTTAGGAATGACCGCTCTTTATTATGACCAATCAATTGTAAACAAAAAAGTTGAAGTAGGATATGAACCAATTCAGAATTTTATATGGGATATTAATGGGAGATTTGAAAAAGATTTGACTTTTCTATCAGAAAGTATCAATAAGCTTCCATTTATAGACTCAGAACAAATCTCTAATTTTTCTTTAGAAGGAGAGGTAGCTCAGGTGCTTCCAAATCCTAATTCGATTTCTAATTCAAAAACTGGCGATAATAATGGCGTAGCTTTCATTGATGATTTTGAAGGTTCTAAGCGAATTACAAATCCTTCTATTTTGAGAAGATTTTGGAATATTTCATCCGCTCCTATAAATGCCAACAGCTTTACAAGCTTTTCTCAACAAAATAGAATGAAGATGTATTGGTACAACCCATATTCACAAGTTTTAACAAATAGTATTTGGCCTAGTATTTCGACATCTCAGCGAGCTCAAAACATAACAACAGATATCTTAGTATTAAAATATAATCCACAAGATTTTCAAGAAAATATTGACCCAGATTCTCTATGGGCTGGAGTAACAAGTCCTATGTTCATTGGAGACTACGATCAAACAAGAAGTAGATTTTTTGAAATATGGATAAGAGGAGATTCTGGAGATTTAACAATTGATTTAGGAAAAATTAGTGAAGATTATAATGACGATGGTCAATTAAACACAGAGGATCTGCCTGATGCTGGCTTAGCTCTTGGTAACGGATTTTTAGAAGATAGCGAAGATACAGGCCTCGATGGTTGCTTTGATAATTATGAAAATGGTTTTGGAGGTTGTCTTGATAATAATGGCCCAACATATTTGGATTACCTCAACCAAGGTGAAATGATTTTAATTAATAGTGGACTAGATGTTGAATCAAGCGATCCTAACGGAGATAATTGGAGCTATATTGAGGGTTCAAATGATTATAGTAATGTAAATGGTACGGAAGGAAATGGTACAGGAAATCAAATTCAAACCGGGGGTAAATATCCCGATTCAGAAGATCTTGACAATTCAGGATTTTTAGATCGATCCAATAATTATTTTACTAAGAAAGTTTCGTTGAGTGAAAATACATATGTAGCCGGTTCAACTGAAATAGATGGTATTGCAACAGGATGGAAATTGTTAAGAATCCCAATGAGTCATTTCAATAAAATCAATGATATATCGTTGAGTGAAATTAAATCTGTTAGGCTGGTTGTTTCAGGAGTTGACGAACCAACAACTTTAGAAGTAGCTAAAATTGAGCTTGTTGGAAATAATTGGCAAGAACTTGGTATTTCCTTATCTTCTGAAAATAATTATATCGTCCAAGACAGTACTTTTGTTGTATCTGTTATAAATGATGAAGATAACCCAGACTACATACCTCCACAGGGGGTTGTAGGAGAATTTGATCAGATTAATCAAATAAGATCAAAAGAGCAGTCATTAGTTTTAAGATTTGAAAATTTAATGACCAACTTTAAAGGTGCAGCCAAAAAAATTCTATCATACAATAATAAAGTAGGTCAAAGTTTTATGATGTATGATAAAATGAAAATGTTTGTTTATGGCAATAGCACATTTGCAAATGAAGATCAAACAGATATTGAAATCTTTATTCAATTCGGAAATGGCGATGAATTTTATAAAATTTCTAAACCTGTCTATTCTGGTTGGGATGAAGATATGCAAAGGAATGCAATCGATCTTGATTTGGATTGGTTGACAAATCTAAAAATGCAAAATGAAGAAACCATAGAGTTAATCAGCCCCAATGACAAATTCACAAAATTACCAGAATATATTAAATATGAATACATAGCAGAAGATAATACACTATCGAAAGATATTGAGATTATTGGTAATCCTTCGTTATCTAGATTGCAATACTTTATTATTGGAATTGAAAATAAAGGAAGTAGGGCAATTGATGGAGAAGTATGGGTAGATGAATTACGTTTGAGTGGAGTTAAAAAAGAAAATGGTACAGCTGTTAGATTAAAGTCAACCTTTAACCTATCAGATTTTAGTTCTAGCACAATAAATTACAGTAAGAAGGATGCAGATTTCCACGTTTTGCAAGAAAGAACGGGATCCAATAGTTCAATTGAAAGCTTTTCATATGTAAACAGTCTAAAACTCGATACTTTTTTCCCTTCGAATTTTGGCATTTCATTCCCATTAAATATTAGCTATAATACAAAGAAAAATACACCTAAGTATTTACCGGGCACAGATATTAGGTCTGAAAATACAGCTCCTGATTCAATTTTAGTAAAAGCATCAACAATAAATATGTCTGGAAGAATATCAAAAAAATTACGATCAGAAAATAATCTCTTAAAATATACAATAGACAATATGAGTGCTGGATTCAGTATTTCTTCTCAAAATAGGTCAGATGTCATCATGGAAGCTATAAATTTGAATACTTTTAATACAAATCTTGATTATAATTTACGATTCCCAAGTGATAATTATATTGAGGCATTTAAATGGATGAAGAATTTTCCAATTATAGGAGAAAATGTTAGTGATAAAAAGTTATTTTACACACCAGAAATTTTTTCTTCAAGAATTAAGATTGATAAAATTTCATCTCAAAGAAATGCACGAGCAACAACAGATATAATTGAAGAAAGCCAATTAAGCATTGAAAGAAATTTTAATATAAATTATAGCTTATTTGATAATACTCAATTTTCATATAATAAAATTATATCAAGTGACAAGCCACAAGCAAATTTGAATGATTTTTCAATGGGTTTAAAAACTCGTTCATTAGAATCATTTTCGTATAATTTTAATCCCGACTGGATAAAAATATTAAATCCTAAATTTACCTATGATACTAATTTTTCATGGAATAAGCCGTTAGCAAGCGTCATTGACGCTGCAAACATTAACCTTTTGAAAGATACTTCATTAAGTCTTTCAATAATCCCTACTGAGCTTGCTTCTTTAATATATAAACCTAAAGAACAGTCTGATAAGAGACCAAGATCAAGAACGAGGTCTGAAAAAGTAAATAATATTAATAGCGATGAAAAAAAAATTGACTCCTCTTTAGGAAAAAAAATATATGATCAAGCTGAAAAAATTGATCCTATCAGCATCGTATTTACAAATACAAATAATATAATTAGTAATGGTATTGTAGGCGATATACCAATTTCTTATAAATTTGGTTTTAAAGAAAATTTAGGAATTAATCCAGTTTCAGAAATTGGTTTTGATACAGGATTCAATGATAATAAAAAATCATTATCAATAAGAACAGGTTTAAGATTAGCATCTAGAACTTCTTTAAATTTATCTTTTAATCAAAATATCAGTTCTAATATAAACGGATTTAATATTGATACACGTTCATCGTCAACAGATTTTGTAGCGTACGGTAAAAATCTCTCAAAAGGATTGCCTTTTATGAATTGGTCATTAAGAGTTAGTGGACTAGAAAATATACCATTTATATCAGCATATGTAGATGCAATGTCATTAGAGCATTCCTTCTCCGGTAAAAAAAGTTTGGCTTGGAAATTTAATGATACAAATATAAAAAGTATAGGGTTGTTAAACGTTTCAGATTTTGAAGACAACTTTAAAGAGTCATTACAGTTTTCAAAAACTGTTAGCTCATTTTCACCTTTAATTGGAATAACAACAACTTACAAAAACGGTATCTCAACTAATATAAGAACAAACAATACATTTACTTTAGAAGAAGTTCCTTACGGTCAAACTTTTATTACCAAAAATAGTCTATTAGGTAACATTACTTACAATTTTTCAAGAGGATTAAGAATGCCACTTCCATTTTCGGATAGAAATATTTATCTAAGAAATAATTTTAATATTACCTTTAACTTTGACATTAACAATAGTAATGAGAAAGGCTCTAAGGACAAAATTAATTTTGTTGAACAGAATTTTACAAAGACAAGAAAAGGTGTTTTAAGGCTTTCATATGTTTTAACAGATGATCTTACTGCAGGATTATTTTATGAATACAGAACAAACGAGACAAGATTGACAGGGCAAAGAATAGATAGGGACTTTGGTATAAGCTTAAATATTTCAATTAGAGGGTAATCAATGAAATTTTTTCGATACATTATTTTATTTTTTATTATTTCATGTAATGAAAATACTATACCTGATTTTAATCAAAATAGATCATTTGATTTTTTAGTTCAGCAGTGCGAATTTGGTCCACGAAATCCTGGATCATCCGGATATAAATCATTTTCAAATTATCTTGAAAAATTTCTTAAAGAAATAGATAATGAAGTCATAGTTCAAAATTTTAATTACCTTGAACATATTACTGGAAAGGAAAGAGAGGGAAAAAATTTCATAATACAGTTTAATAAGAAAGCAACAACAAGAATGCTAATAGGTGCTCATTGGGATACTAGAGCTGTAGCGGACGAAGATCTAGATAATGAAAAAAATAATTTGCCAATAATAGGCGCAAATGATGGAGCAAGTGGCACAGCTGTTTTGATGGAATTAGCATTAATTTTCAAAAAAAATAATCCACCTATAGGAATTGATATGATTTTTTTTGACGCTGAAGATGTTGGGATATCTGGTCAACCTAGAACGTACGCAATGGGTTCTGAATATTTTTCAAAAAATTTACCAATCGCAAAACCAGATTTTGGAATAATAGTTGATATGGTTGGAGATAAAAATCTAAATATCTCAATTGAAAGATTCTCATATAGAATTGATAAAAAAAGAGTTATAGAACTATGGGATTTAGCAAGTGAATTGAATTTAAGAGCTTTTAAAAAAGAAATTAGATATGAAGTTTATGACGATCATATTCCATTGTGGGAAAATGCTAATATTCCAACAATTGACATAATTGATTTCGATTATCCTAACTTGTTTTATAACCACTGGCATACACACAATGATACCCCAGAGAATTGTTCTGCGCAAAGTTTAGGTCAAGTTGGAACTTTATTAGTAAATTATGTATATGAAAAGTTTTAATAATACGATTTTTATCACTCTATTTTTAATTGGTTGTTCAAGTGGTGGTGGTTCAAACCCAACTGATAGTCAAGATGGCAATAGTAATAATTCGATGTTATTTGATATTGCAAATGCAACTAATTACAATTATGATGACCAAATAGAAGTTGTTACATGGAATGTTAAATTATTTCCAACGCCTGATGATGGCGAAAATTCTTCTGATTATGTTAAAGCGTTACTTGAAAAATGGAATGCCGATGTTTATTTATTACAGGAGATAAATTCAGAATCTAGCTTAATTTCTATGGTCAATTCTATGACTGATTATTCTTATATTGTTGACGACGAATCAGGAAATCTTGGTTTTGCATTAGTATACAAAGATGATTTTATAACTTTTAACTCCAAAAATGAATTATGGTCAGACACTTCAAATTCTGATGATGGTGATTCAGATTATAATAATAATGCAGCATATCAGTTCGCAGATAGACCGCCAATGGAAAACTATTTAACATGGAGCGATGGAACAGATTCATTTAATTTTTATTTAATTGGTATCCACTATAAATGTTGCGGTGACGGAGCATATAATGCTAATAATACTAAGGATGAAACAACTCGTAGACATCACGCAAGTCTTTTATTAAGCAATCATATTATATCTAATCGATCTAGTGATAATGTTATATTACTTGGAGATTTTAATAACGTCGGAGCTCAATCAATTACGAATCCTACACTCAGCCCTTTTACAGATCAGAATAATTTTAATTCAGCTTCCTCATTTAAGTTAACAGATTTACAAATCTTAGAAGGTCCGTCAAATGGATATTCTTGGCAAGGCTGGACAAGCTCTTATTCTGCTGCACATTTGGATCATATTATAATTAATCAACCAATGTTTGCTTACGATTCAGGTTCAATGGTTCAAGTAATATCAACTACTAACGAAACGGGACTAAGCGGTACGAATGTTTCTAATTTAATCTCAGATCATCAGCCAGTTATATACAGATTTTCCCCTTGAAGAGATTTACCTATTATTTCTTTGTGTCCTCAATGTATTTTTCTGTAGTTCTTTGTCAAGATTTTTCAAGAATTGACAATCAAATCAATAACAAAAATTTTCGTGACGCTCAATTAATGCTTAGCGATTTAAATGTAGAATTTCCTAAAAATATCGATATCTTGACAAGATTATCAATTGTACATCATTTTATTTCCGAATCTGCGAAAAGTAATTCTAGTGAACAAAAAAATAGCAGCAAAGCATTCGAATATATAAACGATGCATATAACATAGATCCTAACAATCCTAAAGTATTAAAATGGTATGTTATTTCACTTGGAAAAACGGTTGAAAATAAAAGTATTCGTAAGCAAATAGAAGAGTCTAAAAATATTGAAAAAATATCCTTAGCTGTAATTAAAGATTTACCACATGATGAATATTGTTATAATATTTTAGGTCAATGGCATTATAGATTAGCAGATTTGAATGGGCCATCAAGGAGAATAGCATCCTTTTTATTTTCTGATCCTCCCGAAGGTTCATTCGAGAAAGCCAAATTTTTTTTAGAACAAAGCATCAAAATTAATCCAGAGTATATTGGTACTTATTACTGGCTTGGAAAAACATATATCAAATTAGGTGATACTAAAAAAGCTAATGAACTATTTAGGAAAGGTATTGTTTTAGAAAGACCATTTAAAAGAGAAGAAGAGATATTTGTTAAAATGAATAATTTTTTGAAAAATAATTAAAGCTTTCTAACTTTTTTAAAATTTTCGGGAATTTTAAATTCATCAGGAAAAGCATTTATTTTTTTGTGTGTGTTTAAATCAAAGTTGAAACTTCCGTTATCATCTCTAGAAATAAATTTTACAATTACAACATTATCTTCAATTCCGTATTTGCTAAGATCAACTGAGAAATCAAACCAATTGTTTTCAAATTTATTTACTTCTTCTTTAATTTTTTTTACAAATGACGGCTCAAAAGAGATTTTAGTAAACCAAATCTGATAAGAATTAGAATCCCCAATTGTAAGCTTATAAGTTTCAAATCCATTTATATCTTCAGTAAATTCAGATATAGTAAATTTTTCTATTTCCTCATCATCATTACTCGAGTTACTATTTTGCTCTGAATTTTGATTTTCTTTCTTTTTTTCTAGAACTTCTGCTAGCGTTTTCAATGTAAATTTTCTTTTCTTGTAATCTATTTTTTTCATTGTAGAGTCCTGTAATGATATGATTGTTCCATTATGCATATCTCTACTCATGAGTCTTGCAACTCCTTTCCCTTTAAACAAAAATTTTACTTTTGAATGATATACTTTATCGGTATATAAAATTTTTGATTCTGATTTCATTGACCCCATTTTAAAAGAGGCTGTTACGGATGTTTCAATAAGAAAATTATTTTGAGTGAATACAGCGCTTGTAAAAAATATAGTTAATAATATCTTAACTTTTAATGAAGTCAAAGTTTTATAAGCCTGTTTCTTGAACTGTCTTTTCTACTTCTGTTAACGTGTTGTTTAAGGCTTCTTGTTCTTCTTTATTCAAATCGAATGTAAGAACTTTTTCTACGCCACTACAACCAATTACTGTGGGAACACCAATAAAGTAACCATTTACTCCAAACTCTCCATCACATAATGCAGCACATGGTATAACTCTTTTTTTATCTCTAATAAAACTTTCAACCATTTCTACAGCTGATTGAGCTGGTGCGTAAAAAGCTGAGCCTTTTCCAAAAAGTTTTACAATTTCACCACCACCAAATCTGGTTCTGTCTTCAATAGCTTTAATTGTTTCTGCGCTTAGTAGCGAAGTTAGAGGAACTCCTCCTACTGTAGCTAATCTGCTTACGGGTACCATGGTATCTCCATGACCTCCAAGAACCATACAGTTAATATCTTGAGAAGAAAGATTGGTAGCTTCAGCAATAAATGCACGGAATCTTGCGCTATCTAGAGCTCCAGCCATTCCTACAACTTTATGTTTTGGAAAACCAGAAATTTTATGGAATGCATATACCATTGCATCAAGAGGATTGGAAACCACTATTACGAATGAATCAGGCGCATATGTTTTAACTTGATTCGCAACATTTGTCATGATATCAAGATTTTTTTGAAGTAGATCCTCTCTATTCATTCCGGGCTGTCTAGGAAATCCAGCAGTAATAACCACTACATCTGAATCTTTAATATCTTCAAAATTAGAAGTTCCAGATAATTTGGAATCGTATCCATCATGGGGTAATAATTGTGAAATATCTAAAGCTTTACCTTTCATAAAATTTTCAGCTTCAGGGATATCTACAATAACAATGTCGCCCAGTTCTTTCTGAGCAGATAGTAGTGCAATGTTGCCGCCTACTTGACCGCCACCAATTAATGCTATTTTAGGTCTAGACATTTCTTAATTTAATTCTTGAACACTAACAAAGGTAGTACCACCTTTTTTGCTAAATTTAACTAGGCCATGAGATGTAGCAAAAAGAGTGTCATCATTACCTCTTTTAACATTTCTTCCAGGATGATATCTTGTTCCACGTTGCTTAATAATGATTCCACCAGCTAGGATTGACTGACCGTCTGAAACTTTAACTCCAAGCCTTTTAGCATTTGAATCTCTACCGTTTCTTGAACTACCTTGTCCTTTCTTATGAGCCATATCTAGTACCTTTTATTTTTTGTCTTCAGTTTTCTTTACAGTTTTCTTTGCAGTTGGTTTTTTTGCCTTTGCTGCAGTAATTGATTGAATTTGTAATAATGTTAAGTCTTGTCGATGTCCACGTTTTCTTTGATAGCCTTTTCTTCTCTTCTTTTTAATTACTGTGACCTTTGAGTCTTTTGAATGCTCAAGAACTTTAGCGCTTACATTATAGCTAGCTAAATCTTTTGAATCAAAAAGGTTTTTATCTTTACCAGAAACAGCTTTGACATTTTCAAATTTTATAGTCTTACCTGCGGCAATATCTATCTTAGAGTTAACTAAAAGTTTATCGCCTTTGGCGACCTTATACTGTTTTCCATATATTTCAACAATTGCAAACATAGCTTGGGAACTTAATAGCTAATTTTATCCTTTTCAAGTACCTATTTCATTTGTTATATCTTTAGAATCAGACATCTTTGTAAATTTAAATTCATTTTTATTCATCGAATCATCATTAATGACTTTTAAGTAAACAAAATTTTTCCACATTAGGCTTATGTAGTCCCTTGTTTTTTCTTTTTTTAAGTAGTCAGCTAGATGAGGATGTAAAAATAATTTTAACCTTAAATCTTTGTTCTTCTTTTTATAGTCACGTAACCAGTAGTCAATTCTTGTCAGAAGGGTATCCTTAGAAAGAATCCTTCCATTTCCTGCACATACTTCGCAAGAATCTGTCAAGGAGTCTATGATACTGAGACCTGTTCTTTCTCTAGTCATTTCAAGTACTCCAAATTCTGAAATTTGTGATACAGCTACTTTGGCACGGTCTTTACGAAGTTCTTTTTTCATCTCTAAAAAAACTTTTTTTCGATTCTCAGCCTTAACCATATCTATAAAATCTATAAGAATCAGTCCTGATAAGTGTCTTAATCTAAGTTGCGCGCATACTTCCTTAGCAGCCTCAAGATTAATTTTTAAAGAATTTTCTTCATGCCCTTTTTTACCAACAAATTTTCCACTATTGACATCAACAACAACCATAGCTTCAGTCCTTTCAATGATTAAATAAGCACCACTTTTAAGCCATGCTTTTTTTCTCAGCAATTTCATCATTGAGTTGTCTATTCCAGTATGTTTAAAAAGAGGTTCCCTCTTTCTATAATGTTCTAATGCGTCTCCTAATTCAAGAGCATCTTCTTTTACCATTTTTTGTATTTTGTTGTAATCCTCCTTTGAATCAACCATAATTTTTCCCACTTTTTCACTAATCAAATCTCTTAAAACACTGGAAGTAACTTTCAGATCATCATGAATAAGTGCAGGAGCTTTATTTTTTTCTGCTTTTTTGAGCAAGCTTTTATATTTGTCAGTTAAATTTTTATAATCATTTTCTATTTGAGCATCTGTTTTACCTTCTGCAACAGTTCGTAAGATCATTCCCAGTCCTGGTTTTTTAATACTTAATGCTATTTTTTTTAATCGTCTTCTTTCAAACTTATCCCTCATTTTTTTTGATACACCAATGTATTTAGATTTTGGAATTAGTACGATAAATCTGCCTGCAATTGAGAGCTCAGTTGTTACGCGCGCTCCTTTCTTATCGAAGGGTTCTTTAATTACTTGAACAATAATTTCTTGCCCAGGTTGTAATAAGACATCAATTTCTTTCGAATTTTTTGATTTTTCATTCTTTTCAGCTATTAATTCAGGATCTGAAATTTCTGAAAATGGTAAAAATGCATTAGCCCCTTGACCAATATTAACAAAAGCTGCCTGCATTCCAGGAATAACATTTTCAACTATTCCTTTGTAAATATTGCCAACTGTTCTTTCTTTTGATTGTTTATCAACATGTAGTTCCGCTAGCTTACCATTTTCTTTTACGGCAATGCGAGTTTCACCTACTCCTTTGCTGATGTAGATTTCTTTCTTCATCTGTATATAACCTCTTTGTGTCAAAAATATCTGACGATTTACTTTGAATTGAGGTAAGAAGAAATTTTTATAAGAAAAATTACCTTTTACTTTAAAAAAAAATTATAAAAAAACTGTTTAGCTTTTAGCTTTAAAATTAGCTTCAGGCCTCAAATTCACATTAATTTAACGAAATTTACATTTAAAATACATATAATCAAGACTAATGTTTAATGAAGAGTTAATAGCTGCAAAAGTAGCATCGAGGAATGCTGGAAAAATCTTAATGGAATTTTTTTCAAAAAAGAATAAGGAAATTGAGATGAAGGGCGTAGATAATCCTGTAACAATTGCTGATAAAAAAGCTGATACATATCTTTATAAATTTTTGTCTGGAGAGTTTCCAGATGATGGTTGGTTATCAGAAGAAACAGTTGATACTGAAGAAAGATTATCAAAAGATAAAGTATGGATTGTAGATCCTCTCGACGGAACAAAGGAATTCATTGAGGGAGTACCACATTTTGCTGTAAGTATTGCGTTGGTAAAAAATGGTGAGCCGGTAGTTGGTGTTATCTATAATCCTGCTAAAAATGAGATGTTTTCTTGTGAAAAAGGTAAAGGTGTTTACTTTAATGGGTCAAAGACAAAAGTAAGTTCTAAAAAATTATTAACTGAATCATCAATAATTGTTAGTAGAAGCGAAATTAAGAGAGGCGAATGGGATTCTTACAAAAATCAATTTAGTTTAATAAAACCTATTGGTAGCGTTGCTTATAAACTGGCCCTAGTAAGTGCAGGTAAAAACGATATTTTTGCAACAATTGCTCCAAAAAATGAATGGGATATATGCGCTGGAGATTGTTTAGTAAATGAAGCTGGCGGAACTTTTAAAACAATAAATGATAAAAAAATTATTTACAATCAAAAGAAAACACTTGTCACAGATACTATTATAGCCTCAAATTCAACATTGTTTGAGGGGGTTACAGATTTACTTTTTTAATTAATAATTCCATTTATAAAATATAAATTAATTTAACATATGAAATATATAGGACCAGATTTTTGTAATATTACATCTCTTTTAACTGATGAGGAGTTGCTAATTCAGAAAACCGCAAATGAATTTGTAGCCAAAGAATTTTTGCCAGTTGTAAATGAGTATTACGAAAAGGGCTCATTCCCCAAGGAATTAATTGGAAAGATGGGGGAGCTAGGATTTTTTGGCGCAACATTACCTAAAAAATATGGTGGCAGCGAAATAAGTAGTACAGCATATGGTTTGATTATGCAAGAACTTGAGAAAGGCGATTCTGGCTTAAGATCAGTATGTAGCGTTCAGGGCGGATTAGTTATGTATCCAATTTTTGAATATGGTTCCGAAGAGCAAAAAGAAAAATGGTTGCCAGAGCTTGCCGCAGGTAAAGCTGTAGGATGTTTTGGTCTGACAGAATCAAATCACGGTTCAGATCCTGGAGGTATGACTACTAAAGCAGTGAAAGATGGGGACGATTGGATTATTAATGGTTCAAAGATGTGGATTACAAATGGTTCTATTGCAGATGTTGCTGTTGTTTGGGCGAAAGACGAAGAAGGGATTGTCAGAGGTTTTTTGCTTGAAAAAGATATGAAAGGATTTACTGCAACTAATATTCATGGTAAAATGAGTTTAAGGGCATCAATTACATCCGAATTATTTATGAAAGATGTTAGAGTTTCTGATAAAAATAGATTGCCAGGAGTCGAGGGTTTAAAAGGTCCCTTGTCATGTTTGACACAAGCTAGATATTCCATTGTTTGGGGTACCATAGGTGCTGCAATTGATTGTTATGAAGTTGCTCTCAGCTATAGTAAGGATAGAAAGCAGTTTTCAAGACCAATTGCAGGTTTCCAATTGACTCAGCAAAAATTAGTTAATATGGTTCAAGAAATAACCAAAGCTCAATTACTTGCTATTCAGTTAGGTAAGTTAAAAGATGAAGGCTTGCTAGATTTTTCTCATATTTCTTTAGGAAAGAAAAATAACGTAGCAATTGCAAGAGACTGTGCAAAAAGTGCACGTGAAATTTTAGGTGCAAATGGAATTATGGATGACTATTCGGTTATGCGACATATGATGAATCTTGAAACAGTATATACATATGAAGGTACTCACGAAATTCATACACTTATTCTTGGACAGAAGATTACTGATATACCAGCTTTTGAATAGCCTTATCAAGAGATTCAATTAATTTACATAAAATATCTTCCCTGTTATAAATATCACCTGTTTGTTTACAAATAGAAGTGCTTTTTACTTTTAAAAATGAATCAATATTACTTAATTCTAAACTAGAATTTACGTTTAAGCCTATGCTTAGCGCTTGATAAGGATTTGAATTACCAGAGCTTATATTTGACAATAAAATTCCAGCAATCTTTTTTCCATCAATATATATATCGTTTGGTTTCTTTTGGTATCCAATAATTTGGATATCTTTTAATACCTCTAATAAGGATTTACATGCTTCATCAACTAAAGATTGATTAAAATTATGCTGATTCCCCAAAATAATACTGAATGTTAAATCCTTAAAGGGTTCGCAAAACCAACGTTTATTATAAGTGCCTTTACCTTTTGTCTGATTGTCTGTAATAACAATCTTACCAATAGAATTTTTTTGGTATTCTCTATCGAGAGCAATATCTAAAGTTGAACCCATTTTATCAAAATAGATAAATGAAGATCTACCAGATTTTATCCAATTAGTATTAAGATAAATATCTTTTAATTTTAACTGCAAGGATCAAGTGTTTTTCTCATCTTGAAAGAGGTTCCCGGCTGTAAAACGCCATCGTTAGATTTTATTAAATCAGCATTATCAACATAAATAACTACCCAAGCCAATTCATCTCCATAAACTCTTTGAGCAAGGTTCCACGCAGTATCTCCAGATTGAATTGTGTAATCAAAAAATTCAGGTTCACAGTCTCTTGCATTCAAAGATTCTCTTTTTAGTGATAGAAAGTTGTAAGGATATAGTCTATCCGGATTATTCCCAATTTCATCTTTGTTCCAACTATAAATATCTTTCCACATAGATGCATCACCATATTCTCTCAAAGCTATTTTTGTTAGAAAGTCACCTCTTTTAATCATATAAGGTTCAAATACCGTAACAGGGATCGGTGGTGATTCAGGCTCCTGAACCGTAAAAGTTTCAACAGAAACTTCTTGTTGTTGAGCTGTTTCACTGCTTTCTTCATTTTGTTGTACAGCAGAATCAATTCCAATTGCTGGAACTGTTCCAGAACAACTAATCATTAAGAAAGCCGTTAAAATTATAATTAAATTTTTATTCATTATTTATCCTCCAATAATTTATACTTTATATAAAATAAGATGTTCCAATTTTAATTAATATTCACCAAAAACTTTTTTTAATGCAAATACTATTTCTCCTAATGTACAATTTTGTTCTGCACAATGAATTATAAACGGCATCAGATTTTTATCAGTATTTGCTGCAACTGACAGCTCGTCTAGAGATTGATTTACTTCCATTTTATTACGTTTATCTTTGAAATTTTTTAAACGATTAATTCTGTTTTCAGAGTAATCATTAAAAGATTGCCCATTAATTGCGTCGCTATCATTCGATGTAAATTTGTTGACACCTACGAGTACTGTTTTAGAAGAATCTATATTTTTTTGAAACTCAAATGCAGAATCCTCTATGTCTTTTTGAATTTCCCCATTTTCAATTAAGGTTTTCATCCCGCCTTTATTAAAGATTTCATTAATTTTAATTTTAACCTGTTCAACAATATCATTTGTTAAATCTTTTATAACTTCACTATCACCAATAGGATCAACAAAGCTTGTAACGCCACTTTCATGTGCAATAATTTGTTGAATTCTTAATGCTGTAGTCGCATTTTCTTCAGTTGGAAGACTTATAGCTTCATCCTTACCGTTCGTATGGATGGATTGAGCTCCTCCTAAAACAGCTGCTAAACTTTCTAAAGTTGTCCGAGCAATGTTATTATCAACTTGTTGGGCTGTTAAAGTAGATCCTCCTGTTTGAACATGAAATCTACAGAGTTGCGATTTAGTGTTATTAATATTAAATCTATCTCTAATAATGTGTGCCCATATAATTCTTGCTGCTCTAAATTTTGAAATTTCTTCAAAAAAATTTCTATGCGAGTTAAAGAAAAATGATACTTGTTCAGTTAATTTTTCCAAATCAATTTTATTATGTTTGGCATTTTCTAAATATGTTATTGCGTTTGAAAAAGTAAAAGCGAGTTCCTGGACAGCAGTACTTCCAGCTTCTCTTATATGATAACCTGATATAGATATACTATTCCATTTTGGAAGATTGTTTTGACAATATTCAAAAATGTCAGATGTTAATCTTAAGGAGTGATCAACAGGAAAAATATAAGTTCCCCTTGCTATGTATTCTTTTAAAATATCATTTTGTAAGGTGCCTTTCAGAATACGTAAATCATCCCCTCTTTTTTTGGCAGCTGCAACATAAAATGCCAGTAATATTGGAGCAGTAGCATTGATAGTCATCGATACAGAAATTTCTTCTAAATTAATTTCGTTAAATAAATTTTCAATATCAGTTAAAGATGAAATTGGTACGCCTGATTTACCTACTTCACCAAAAGACATATCATTATCTGAATCATAGCCCATTTGCGTTGGCAGGTCAAAAGCTACTGAAAGTCCACTTACACCATTTTGTATTAATTTTAAATACCTTGCATTTGATTCTGATACTGAAGAAAAACCTGCATATTGTCGCATAGTCCACAAGCGATCCTTGTACATATTTTTATAAATACCTCTAGCGAAAGGAAATTTTCCAAATTTTTTTTTTGACATTTTTTAAATTAACTCTTAAAAAAATAAATTATTCTAATTAATGCAATTAAATTAAGATTATAATATGAAATTCAGCTCAAAAGAAAAATTTCTTCTTAGAAACAAATATAAAAATTTAAATAAATATAAAGATTCAAAAAATTTATCTAACGGTACTACTTTGGTAATTCTTCCAGATAATGATATAGCGTTCGACTTAGCCCAACTTTTTTCTGAAAAAGCAGAAGGAGAAATAACTTTTCTTTTGAAAGATTCTATTTTGAGCTTTTATCCAAATGAAATCACTTCAAAATGTCTAAAATATTCCTATAACGATATGAATTCCATGGGCTTACCTAGGGAGGTGTTCATTGAAAAAATTCAAAAGTACCATTTTGAAAATATGATTGATTTAAATATAACTTTTAGTCGATTTGGTGCATATCTTTCATTTTTAAGTAGTGCTAAAGTGAGGATGGGTTTTAATTATGAAAATTCAAAAAAATATTATAATGTTATATTGGATTCGAATTATCAACGCGATTTAAACGGAACTTTTAAAATGATACAGCAGTTTATAAAAATATAATGGAAAGCATAGAAAAAATTATACTTTCAGATTTATTAATCAACGATGAGGTTTTTACACCAGTTGATGGCTTACAATATCCATGGGAATGGATTGCTAATATAAACGATTTTTTTCAAAATGTAGAAAGTTCACAATCTTCGTTTGAAAAAGTTGTGATTAACGAAAAAGATGGCCCTGTATATATTTCTGAATCAGCAAAGATTGAGCCTTTTACTGTATTCAACGGACCGGTTTACATTGGAAAAAATTGTCTAATTAAATCACATTCAAATATTTCAAGTTCAATAATAAATCATGACTGCAAAGTTAAAGGTGAGATTAATTCTTCTATTTTCCAACCATTTTCAAACAAGTCCCATGAAGGATTTATCGGACATAGCTTTATCGGTTCATGGGTAAATCTTGGAGCTGGTACTACAACAAGTAATTTAAAAAATAACTATTCTGAAGTTTCAGTTAAGTGGAATGGATCTCTTATAAATACTAAATCAATATTTTTTGGATCAATAATTGGAGATCATGTTAAAACAGCAATTGGAACTAATTTAAATACTGGCACTGTAATTGAATTAGGCTCAAATGTAGTCTCACAATCGTTTCCAAAAAGACACATACCTTGTTTCTCTTTTTATTATAAAGAAAAAATTTCAAAAATCAATTTTGATGATTTTAAAAAAGCAGCAAAAGTAGCAATGAAGAGAAGAAATATTGATTTCTGCTCATACGAAGACATGCTTTTAACTGTTTACAAAAAAGATTGACTCAATTGTAAACTAATAATATCTTCATTTCATCATGAGCACATTTGATTTAAATGAAATAGATGAAGTAATAACTCCATGTTGCGATGTTGAAATTAGAACTTCAGAGATTAAACCTAATTTAAAGTGCCCTGCATGTGGAGGCAACTTCAAGCAGAGGATTTTTCTTCCATTCTTAGAATATTTAATGGAAAATGGGCACGTCGAAAATCTAGATTTTTTTGATTTAGATTTATACAATCAAGATAAAGAAGCACTTGATAGCGATGACGAAGAGATTCAGCTTGATAAATACGAAGTGAAGAAAGATAGTTTGAATATTTATGAAGATGATGCTAGGCATGGTGGAAATACAGTTGCTGCTGAAACAGAAACTTCTATAGATGAATCTGCTGTTTCTAGTGATTGGACCAAATTCGCAACTGAAGATTCTGAATAAAATTATCTTTTAATAGCCTACTAAAAATACTATATTTATTAAATCTTAAATTTATCAGGCTATAAAAAATTTCGAAAGATTGTAAGACTTTCCCCCGCTTATCAACTTTCTTTTATAGCCTGTTTTTTTTGGAATATTATTTGTTTAATACAATCTATAGGGGTTATATTAAAACAGACTAAGTAGTCGGTTTTATAAGGGAAAATTATGAAAATAGCAGTTTTAACAAAAGCAATTCCAAGTTATGAGTCTAGCATCAGAGTAGATAGCTCTGGTAAATGGATTGATGAATCAGTAGTTAATTATGTAGTTAATGAAAGTGATTCATATGCATTGGAAGAAGCATTACAAATTAAAGAAAATATCGGAGATGGTTCCGAAGTTGTTGTAGTAACATTAGGTTCAGAATCAAACACATCCAAGGTTATCAAAGATGGTTTAGCAAAAGGAGCTGACAGAGGGATTTTGATCAAAAATGAGTCAGCTACCACAGACCCGCTTTCCATAGCTAAACTTTTTTCAGAGCATTTAAGAGCAGAAAATTTTGATCTCGTATTTTCTGGTTTACAGTCAGACGATATGGGAGCAGGTCAAACAGGTGTATTGATTGGTGAAATGTTAGATATGTCAACAGCTACTTTAGCTATAGAGACACAAGTTGAATCTGATAAGATTAAAGTCAAAAGAGAGTTAGAGTCAGGGTGGTTTCAGTGGGTTACTTTGTCTCTCCCGGCAAGCATTTCAATTCAATCAGGAATTAACGAGCCTCGCTATCCGTCTCTCAAAGGTATAATGGGAGCTAAAAGAAAAGAATTAAACACTTTCGATGGTAGCGCAGAAAATCAATCCCAAAATTTTGTAAATCTATATGTTCCAAAAAATGAGAAATTCACAGAAAAGATTGAAGGAGATACCGACACTATTGTTGCGAAGATTATGGATGTATTAAAAAATAAATTAAAGGTTATATAATGATATTAGTTGTTTTAGAAAATCAAAGAGGAAATATTCACCCGTTTAGCATTGAAGCTGTTGCCGCTGGTCAAAGATTTGCAAGTGAACTGAAATGCGATTTAGCAATTTTATGTATGGGAGAAAAGGTTGATGAACTTAAAAGCCAAGCTCAAGCGTTCAAAGCATCTCAACTGATTACTGCTAAAAATCCATTAATTGATATGTATTCAGCTGATGGATATTCTAAGGTCTTATCAGATGTTATAAATGAATTATCTCCTAAATATACTTTAATGGGTCACTCTTATATGGTTAGAGATTTTCTACCAAGAGTTAGTGCAAAACTCAACATTCCATTTATTAGCGATATCATTACTGTAGATTTTAATAACGGCTCGCCTTTATATTCAAAGCAAGTCTTTAATGCTAAATTGGCTACGAGTATAGAAGTATCCTCAGAACAGGCTCTTTTAAGCTTTCAGTCTGCAGCCTTTTCCAGTGACGATATTGAAAATGGTGCCCCTGGAGAAGAAAAAGAATTTGATGTTAACTTATCTGATCAAGATATTAGGTCTAAAAGTGAGCTAGAATTTCAAGAAACATCCAGTGGAGTTGATTTAACTACTGCCGATACCATAGTTTCTGTTGGTAGGGGAATTGAAAGTGAAGATAATCTTCCTGCAATGCAATCTTTAGCAGATTCAATGGGAGCTGAGGTTGCTTCGTCAAGACCTGTAGTAGATATGGGATGGTTGCCGGCTTACAGACAGGTTGGTAGTTCAGGACAAGTAGTTTCTCCTAAATTATATTTTTCAGTAGGGATATCTGGGGCAATTCAACATGTTGTAGGAATGAAGGGTTCAAAGAATATTTTAGCAATTAATAAAGATGAAGATGCACCAATTTTTGAAATCGCAGATTATGCTGTAATAGGTGACTTGATGGAGATTGTTCCAAAACTTACAGAGGAAATTAATAATTCTAAATAAGTGACTTTATGTTACAATTTTCCCTACTAGAACAAATAGCTTTAGCTATTTTCCTTTTATCAGGTATATCCTTCTTTTTATACCACCTACTTATTAGATTAAAAATAGTTCTTAAAGGTAAATCTGATTTTACGATTAATGATCTTCCTGAAAGAATTTTACGTGTATTTAATGAAGTTATTCTCCACAAAAAAGTCGCAAGTGGCAAAAGAAAGTCTGCTGGAATATTACATGCTTTAGTTATGTATGGATTTATCTTTTTTGGATTAATAACAATTAACCACTTTGGAATGGCTTTTGGATTACCAATTTTTAGTGATTCAATCAGACATAATTATTTTCTCTTTTTTGGTGCTCCTTGGGCTATATTATGTTCAATAGGTATTTTAGGATTAGCCTATAGAAGATTTGTCATAAAGCCTGAAGCTTTAGGAAAATTTTCCAGTACTTCAGCTATAGTTTCCGTATTCATCGTTACTCTAATGGTAACCTATTTAATAGATGAGTTTCATATTTTGTCTGGTGCTGCAGAGAAATTTAATTGGTGGTTACATTCAGGAGTTATAGGAGGATTTCTTTTTTTAATACCTCAATCAAAACATATGCACTTAGTATTGTCTCCCTTTAATATATTTTTAAGACCGTTTGAAGTTCCAAGCCATGGAGCAATACCAATTGATATGGAAGCTTCAGAAGAAGAGCTAGATAATTTACTGCTCGATTTATCCAGACTTAGTAAAGATCAAGCTCTTGATATTTTTACGTGTGTCGAATGCGGTAGGTGCACTGAGGTTTGTCCTGCAAATAGAGGTGGTGGAATTTTAGATCCAAAGTATCATTTCATTTTAGATCTCAAAAAACCTATGCTTGAAAGTGGTGGCGTTGATGTAGTTGATAAGATTAACGTCGAGGCTGGATGGGAGTGTACTACTTGCCAAGCATGTACGGAGGTTTGTCCTGTTGGGAATCATGTTGAGAAAGCAGATGAAATAAGAAGTTTTCAAGTACTTGCGGAAGGTGATGTACCCCAAGAATATCAAAAGCTTTTAAGAAATCTTCAAGAAACAGGAAATACTGAAGGTGCATCATCAAGCGCTATTTTAGATGAGTTACCAGCATATACTTCGGATAAAGAATTAGTTTTATGGTTAGGATGTTTTGCTAAACATGCAATGGACCCAAATTTTATTAGTTCAATAAGGAACTTTGTTAAAATCCTCGATTCTGCAGGAGTTTCATATGGCGTACTAAGCAATGAGCAGTGCTCCGGAGATCCTGCAAATAAATTAGGAGATAAGCTCACCTATCAACTACTTATGGATCAAAATGTTGAAGAGCTCAATAAAGTTAAAAATGTCACATCTATGTGTCCACACTGTGTTGTCAATCTCCAGAAAGAATATAAAAAATATCATGATATAAAATATGAAGTAAAACATCATACGCAGGTAATCTCTGAGTTATTAGAAGAAGGAAGGATTGATATAAATCCAGGCTCATTAGAAAGAGTTACATATCATGATCCATGTAATTTATCTAGAACTCTAGATGAAGTATCAGCTCCAAGAAATGCAATCAAAGCAGCAGCACCTGAATTTTTTGAATTAGATGAAAGTGGAAAAGAGACGTTATGTTGCGGAGCTGGAGGAGCTTTATGGTGGAAGAAAGATGGCGGAGAAGGTAGAACTCATTTGTTAAGAGCTGAGCAAGTTATAGAATCTAAAACAGATACTGTAGTAACAGGTTGTAATTTCTGTTACGGAATGATGAATCAGGGGATTGGTCCCCTAACTCCAGCAGATCAAGAGCAAATCAAAGTTAAAGATGTAGCAGATATTGTAGCTGAAAATCTATCTTGATATTATAAGAATTTTCTAAAATAAATCTTTTATTTGCTCGACCCAAGTTTCAATTCTTTCTTCAGTCAACTCATCTTGATTGTCATAATCAATAGCTAAACCAAGGAATTCTCCGTCAACACAACCAAGAGACTCGTCAAATTCATAGCCTTCAGTAGACCATTTACCTATTAGTTTTCCACCATTATCCATAAATGGTTTGGCTAGCATACCTACTGCGTCAAGAAAATTAAAACTATAACCAATTTGATCGCCGATTCCAAAGAAAGCAGCTGTTTTTCCCGAAAAATCTAATTTTTCATATTCGCTAAAAATATCTTCCCAATCATCTTGTAGTTCGCCCACATTCCATGTTGGACAACCAATAAGTAAGTTATCGTATTCTAACATTTTTGATGGATTAGTTTTTCTGATATCGTATGAATTAATTTCGTGTCCAGCAGCTTCAAGTCCTTCATGAATTAATTCTGAAGCTTCTTTTGTCATATCTGTGGTACTACCCCAGAACATTCCAATTTTTGCCATTTAGTTCCCCCTAAAATTATTATACCCTATAATTAATAAATTTTTATTAATAAATCAAGCTTCACTAATAAAAAAATTTATTTTTTAAATATTTCTACAGCTGAGCAGGGTTCACCAAAATATATTCTGTCAGCATATTGCGATAAGTTCGATACAATAATTAGATAAGCCCAGGTTGGAACTGCAACTTGAGCACAGCCCTTTATCATTACTTTTTTATCAGAAAATTTAGTCCAATCGATGCTTTTAACTTTGTTGCGAAATTTTTTTTCTTGAATCATTCCGTTCGAAAGAAAATCATCTAGGCTAATATTTTCCATTATTTTAGAATTGAGATTGCTTTATTAATTTTCTCAACAAGAAAATCGACTTCATCGTAATTATTATAAAAGTAGAAACTAGCCCTCGCGCATGCAGAAATATCAAGCGCAGTCATTAAGGGTTGACAGCAATGATGACCAGATCTAATAGTTATTCCTTCATAATCTAAAAAGTGCGCTAAATCTAGAGAGTGTATACCTTCAATATTGAAACTAATTATAGGAGTTCGTTCAGTTGATTGGCCATATATCGATATTCCATTTATAGATTTCATTTTTTCTAAGGAATATTCATTTAATGAATTATCATGATTATTTAAACAATTTTCCAAATAATTAATAGCTGTTGAGAGCGCAATTGCTTGTGCAGCCATTGGAGATCCTGGTTCAAACCTATGTGGAATAGTTGTCCATGTTGAGTCTGTCATAGTAACAGTTTCAATTATCCCTCCACCAGTTTGGTAAGGATGCATTTCTTCTAAAATTTCCTCTTTACCATAGAGAACCCCAACTCCTGTTGGTCCAAACATTTTATGAGCTGAGAAAGCATAAAAATCACAATCAAGATCTTTTACGTCAATGTTCATATGAGGTATGCTTTGGCAGCCATCAATCATAATTTTTGATCCATTTTTTTTAACAATATCCACAATCTCTTTTATAGGATTTATTGTTCCAAAAACATTAGAAGCATGTGTTATGCTGACTATTTTTACAGCTTTATCTAATGAATTTTTCAAGTCTTCTAAATTTATAGTTCCATGCTCTGTTGACTTTAAATATTTGATTTTAGCACCTGTCTTTTTACAAATTATTTGCCATGGTATAATATTAGAATGATGCTCCATATCAGTGAGTAGAATGACATCGCCTTTTTTTAAATTATAAAATCCCCATGATTCAGCTACAAGATTAATACTTTCAGTAGCACTCTTTGTAAAGATAATTGTTTTTTTAGAAGCTCCAATAAATTTAGCAATATTATTTCTACTGTTTTCAAAAGCATTTGTAGCTTTTTCGCCTAATTCATAAACACTTCTATGGATACTTCCGCCAAATTTTTCATAATACTCTGATTCAGAATTTATTACTTGTTGAGGGGTGAGGCTGGTTGCAGCGCTATCTAAGTATACTAAAGGCTTACCACGATTCTTTTCATCTAGATTTGGAAAGTCTTTTCTAATATCTTGCATAATATTTAGTAAAGACCTAGCTGTAGTTTTGCTGCATCGCTCATCATGTCTTGGTTCCATTGCGGCTCCCAAACGAGTTCAACTTCAACAGATTGTGCGCCACTAAGTGATAATAATTTTTGTTTTACTTCATCTGCAATGACTGGGCCCATTCCGCACCCTGGCGCAGTAAGTGTCATTTGAATTAAAATATTTACCCCATCTTCTTGATCTTTAATTTCACAGTTATAAACTAGTCCAAGGTCAACAATATTAACAGGAATTTCAGGGTCGTAGCATGTATGTAAAACGTTCCAAACTTCTTCTTCATTTGCAAAGTTGTTAGAATTAACTTCCTTTTTTTCTTCTCCGATTTTTTCACCATGTATACCACTTAATTGATACATGTTTCCTCCAACAATAACAGTGTAGTTATCTCCAAGCGATTGTGAAATAATGCCGGTTTTCCCTTTTAAGAGAGTAGTTTTAATACCATCAGGCACGCTGTGAACTACTATATCTTCTAGTATTGTAAATTCTTTATGCATTATTTAATTCCTTTTTAATATGTTCTAAAGAGCCTATAAACCCATTCTGTCTTTGACTAGATATAGCTGGACCAAGATTGAGCCACTCAAAAAGACTGTTACAATCGTCAAAGCTGTCAATGAAGTTAATAATACTTGTTTTTTCTGAATTAGTAAAAGCAATTTGAAGAATGCGAAGTAATCCCATAACGATTGTACTTTCTGAAAAGGCATTTAACTCAACCAGATTATTTTTATAGCTTAGTTTTAACCAGGTTTGAGAGTTACAAGCATGAACTTTATTGTTCTCGATACGCTCGGTTTCATCGACATAATTGAGCTTCTTACCCAAATCAATTAAATATATTAGCTTGTCTTGTCCGTCCAACATAGAAAAGCCATTACGAATATATTCGAGGTTATTTTTTATATTATCCATCAATCCAGCTATCCAGAGCAATTTCGGATATATCTTGGAGCGATGAAAGAGAAAAGTCATCTATGACTTCTTTTGCAAAAGCTTTTATAAGAATTTTTTGTGCATCAACAAGGTTAATTCCTCTAGCTCGTAAATAAAAAATACTATTTTCATCTAAGGCACCAGTTGTTGAACCATGACCACAGGATACATCATCTGCATAAATTTCTAATTGAGGGTTTGAAAATGCATTCGAATTAAGAGAAAGAAGAAGATTTTTGTTAGACTGGTTTGAATCAGTTTGCTGCGCATCTTCTGAAACAATCACTTTTCCGTTAAAAACAGCCTTTGATTTATTATCAAGTATATTTCGTACATGCTGAAAACTTGTACAATGCTCTGCATTATGATTAATTAAGATATTATTATCGATATGATGCTTTTCTTTACCAAGATTCAAAATATTAATTTTAGCATCACTGCCATTTGCATTAAGATCAATTTCAATGAATTCTTTATTAAAAAATGCGCATTTAACCATAGAGTCTACATTTAGAGATACATCTTTCCTTACTTGATAATAATTATAAGATAAAGAGTGTGTTTTTGAATTATCATTAAACGATTTTCCATAGTTAAAAATAGAAGAGTCTTCACAGATAAACTTATTTAACTTTAAATTCATTATGGCATAATTTTCTTTAAAGTCCTGTTCTATGATTGAAATCTCTGAACCTTTTCCTAAATGAAAAATATTGAATGAAGAAATTCTTTTATCTTTATTATCCTTCAGATAATAATTCTTAATCTTTATTGTGTCTTTGATAATTGAATTTTGTTTGAATGAGAGATAGCTTCCATTTTCGAATTCTGATATTCCAAGATTGAACATTGATTCGTTTAAAAAACTTTCAGAACATTGTAATAAATCTTTGTTTGAAACAGCGCTTAAACTTTGAACTTCTAGTAAATTAGCAAATTTAAAGTTTTTTAATGAATCTTGACTTAGGACACCGTCAACAAATACCAATGATAACTCATCAGTTTCAATTTCAATACTTTTTTGGCTATTTGTTATTGGTGTACTAAAGTCTTTAAAATTCTTACTTGAAGTAAATTTCCAATTCTCCAGCTTTTTGCTAGGTAAACCATGTGTGTTAAAGAATTCTAGGCTATTTTTTTTAATTGAATCTATCACTTTATTTCTCAAGCCAGGAGTATCCATCATTTTCAACTTTTTCTACAAGCGACATATCTCCAGATTTGACAATTTTACCTTCAATCATCAAATGTACAACATCTGGTTTGATATAATCTAAAAGACGTTGATAGTGGGTAATAATTAGCACTGAATTATTTTTATTTCTAAACTTGTTAATACCCTTAGCAACTGTACGTAACGCATCAACATCAAGACCAGAGTCTGTTTCATCTAACACCGCAAGCTTTGGATTAATTGTTAAAAGTTGGAGTATTTCGCTCTTCTTTTTCTCTCCTCCTGAAAAACCATCATTAATTGATCTTTTCAGAAAAGAATCATCCAAGCCAAGTTCTGACAATATTGTTTTGGCATTATTTAAAAATTTTATCGCATCCATTTCATCTTTACCTTGATGTTTTCTGTGTGCATTTAATGCAGCTCTTAAAAAATAGGCCATACCTACGCCAGGAATGGCAACGGGATATTGGAAACATAAAAAAATACCCTCTAAGGCACGATTTTCAATACTCATCTCTGTTATATCAGTATTGTTCATAAAAATACTTCCACTATCCACTTCATAGGCTTCATTTCCAGCAATTACATTTGCTAATGTACTTTTACCAGAGCCGTTTCTTCCCATTATTACGTGTACTTCACCGGCTGGTATTTCTAAATCAATTCCTTTAAGTATATTTTTTTCATCAATTGATGCTTCTAATCTGTCAATTTTAATCATTTAATTATCCTACGCTATTTTCTAATGTTACCTCAATTAATTGCTTTGCTTCAACTGCAAACTCCATTGGTAATTCTTCAAACACTTCCTTACAAAATCCATTTACTATCATAGACACTGCATCGTCAAGTTTTATACCTCTTTGATTGCAATAGAAGAGTTGATCTTCTCCAATGCTTGAAGTGGTAGCTTCATGCTCCATTTTTGCCGATGGATTTTTTACATCAATATAGGGAAAAGTATGAGCACCACATTTATTACCAATCAAAATTGAATCACATTGTGAAAAATTTTGAGCATTTTCTGCATTCTTTAAAATTTTTACACCACCACGATATGTATTTTGGCCTTCACCTGCGGAAATACCCTTTGTAATAATTGTACTCTTTGTATTCTTGCCTATGTGAATCATTTTGGTACCTGTGTCAGCTTGTTGCTTATTTTTTGTTACTGCAACTGAGTAAAATTCTCCAACGCTGTTGTCTCCTTTCATAATCACACTTGGATATTTCCATGTTATTGCAGAACCAGTTTCCACTTGTGTCCATGAAATTTTTGAATTATCCCCAAGACAGTTTCCTCTCTTTGTTACAAAATTATATATACCACCTTTTCCTTCTTTGTCCCCAGAATACCAGTTTTGAATTGTTGAATACTTAATAGTAGCATCTTTATGTGCAACGAGCTCAACACAAGCGGCATGTAATTGATTCTCATCTCGCATGGGAGCAGTACAACCTTCTAAATAGCTAACATAACTGCCTTCGTCAGCGATAATAAGAGTTCGTTCAAATTGGCCAGTATTAGTTGCATTAATTCTAAAGTATGTAGATAGTTCCATTGGGCATCGTACGCCTTTTGGTATATAAACAAATGAACCATCGCTAAAAACAGCAGAATTTAATGCAGCGAAATAATTATCTGTCGCAGGAATAACAGAGCCCAAATATTTTTTAATTAAATCAGGATGCTCTACTACTGCTTCTGAAAAAGAACAAAATATTACCCCATGTTTTGCTAGTTCATCTTTAAAAGTAGTTGCAATTGATACACTATCAAAAACAGCATCTACTGCAACGCCTTCAAGTCTTTTTTGTTCATTTAGTGAAATACCTAGTTTATTGTATGTTTCTAGAATTTCAGGGTCAACGTCATCAAGGCTATCATTTTTCTTTTGCTTTGGAGCTGCATAATAGCTTAATGCTTGATAATCAATTGGTTCATAATCGATTTTGGCCCATGTTGGTTCAGACATTTTTTTCCAATTCCTGAATGCTTTAAGCCTCCAATCTAGTAGCCATTTGGGCTCGTTTTTAAGCTTAGAAAGTTTAGCAATTACTTCTTCATCCAAACCTGGTTCAAACTTTGTCTGGTCTATGTCTGTGGAGAAACCATATTTGTATTCTTGGTCAATTGTCTTGTCTATTACTTTTTGATTTTTATCTACCATATTATGCTGAAAAGCTGATACCGCAACCACATGTTCTTGTAGCATTTGGGTTATTAACTTTGAATCCTCCGTTAAGTAAATCTGTTGAAAAATCTATTTCACATCCTCTGACATAAATCCAGCTTTTAACATCACAAAATATTGTAATACCATGACTGTCAAAAATTTTGTCAAACTCCTTTTTTTCGCTCTCAAACGTTATTTTATATGACATTCCAGAGCACCCTCCCGTATCAATTGTGACTCTAATACCTTTATTTCCACTTTCTTCATTTTCAATAATGTTCTTTAATCTAGATGCGGCATTTTTAGTAATACTAATTTTTTGATTTTCTAATTTTTCAGTCATTATAAGCCTAGCTTTGCTTTGCCATCGTCCGTCATCATTTCTGGATTCCATGGAGGATCAAAAGTTAATTCTATTTCAATATTACCTATATTGCGTAAAGTGGTAAGCTGCATTTTCATGTCATCCATCATATATTGACCCATTGTACATCCTGGCGTAGTAAGTGACATCAAAATAGATACGTCAAAATTGTCACCTTTTTGACAAATATTAAGATCATAAATTAATCCAAGATTCCATAAGTCTATTGGCAACTCTGGATCATTACATTTTTTTAGAATTTCTATTACTTTTTCTTTAATACTATTCATAAGGGAAGAAATTTAAATCAAAGAAGATTCATGTCCAAATTCTTTAGCAATTATTTTTAACAATACAACTATACAATTTAATAAATTTTAACCCTATTTTTAATAGAATTTTAAATCATCTGATTCAATTCTTTTATTGCAAAAATTTACTTCTTCATACTGATTGCTATGTTAAATTCATTAATGTAAATTGTTGCGCATTTGAAGATAATATGACTAAAAAAGTAAATAAAGAAACACTAGATAATGTTACAATTCGTTTTGCTGGCGACTCTGGTGATGGAATGCAGCTTAGTGGAGGTAGGTTCACCCAAACTGCGGCAATAGTTGGTAATGATTTAAGTACATTGCCTGACTTTCCCGCCGAAATACGTGCTCCCGCTGGTTCTCTCGCAGGAGTTAGCTCTTTTCAAATTCATTTTAGCTCACAAGAAATTCATACTCCAGGTGAAAAGCCTGATGTTCTTGTTGCGATGAATCCTGCAGCATTGAAGGTTCATTTATCAGATTTAAAACCTGGCGGTACTCTGATAGTTAATAAAAATGCGTTTACTCCAAAAAATTTAAAACTAGCTGGATATGAAACAGACCCTACAGAAGATGATACTTTAGTAGACTATTATCAGTCACATTTCATCGAAATGAGCAAGCTCGTTACTCTTGCATGTGAAGGTATTGACTTATCTCCAAAATTAGTTGATAGAACAAAGAATTTATGCGCCTTGGGCGTTCTTTTTTGGATTTATGATAGGCCTCTTAAGCCGACTATAGATTGGTTGAAAAACAAATTTAAAAATAAAGATGAAATTATTGAGGCAAATTCAAAGGCATTAAATGCAGGATATAATTATGGGGAAACTGCTGAATTATTTACAACTAGATATGTTGTTGAAAAGGCAAAATTGCCAGCTGGAAGATATAGAAATATGAATGGAACTTTAGCTACATGCTTAGGATTGTTGGCTGCGGTTGAAAAAAGTAAAATGAGTCTAACATTTGCAGGATACCCTATTACTCCTGCAAGTAATATTTTACATACATTATCAAATTGGAAAAAATTTGGTATTAAAACATTTCAAGCAGAAGATGAAATTGCTGGAATAGGTGCTGCTCTAGGCGCATCTTTTGGAGGATCATTGGGCGTAACAGCTTCTTCTGGACCCGGCATCGCTCTAAAAGGTGAATTTTTAGGACTTGCTTTAATTACTGAACTACCTCTTGTTGTTATAAATGTACAACGTGGTGGACCTAGTACAGGACTTCCAACAAAAACAGAACAATCAGATTTATTCCAGGCAGTATATGGAAG
>TARA_B100001093_G_scaffold224852_2_pt1 | contig 37306 bp, 35 predicted proteins | sample TARA_B100001093 | Tara Oceans TARA_B100001093 (sample SAMEA2623116) | marine metagenome | biome: marine biome (ENVO:00000447); feature: surface water layer (ENVO:00002042); material: "saline water (ENVO:00002010), including plankton (ENVO:xxxxxxxx)" | depth 5 m | reverse complement strand
AACGGTGGACGAACAACCACTGCTCTGACCGATTTTCGAGGGCTTGCGACGATAAGCACTTCGTCACCTTCACTCACTGAGTGCATGTATCCGATTCCGATACCGATGTTGTCAAGGCTTGGAGCTGGCGCTCCAGAACTCAAACGGCCAATCAAGGTGCCATCGAGTGTGGTGACTTCTTTTCCTGGACGAGGTAGAGGTCCTTTCTCCGTGTAGCGAATACCCCACCATCGAGCATCGTTTGCATCATGGCTTACGACGCGGTGTTTTCCGATAAATTCGTGTTCGAGATCAAGGCCAAATGGAACATTGGTTTCCCACGAATCACGGCGCAAGAATCCATCCGAATCAGGTTCATCCAATGGTGGCCAACAAAAGTCAACCCCCGAGAGGAGGAATCCTTTCTCTAGTCTTAGCGTGTCACGTGCTCCGAGGCCGACTGGGACTGCATTTGCTTTGATGAGGTGACTCCACAGGAGCGGAGCCTGATGATTAGGCACGAAGATTTCATATCCGGCCTCACCGGTATATCCAGTTCCTTGAATCCACCCCTGGATACCGAGATTGTTCTCTGAAATCTGCTGCCACTTGAAGCGTGCAACGTGATTTTCAGAACCGAGAACACTGCCGAGGATATCTTGAGCTGACGGGCCTTGAAGAGCAAGAATTGAGGTGGCATCCGAGAGGTTTTCCAGTACAATCGAGCCGTCACTGGGCAAGTGACTGGTGAACCAATCCCACATGACATCAATCATCGAAGCATTGGGGACGCCGAGTATCTCAGTATCGGATACGACAGCGAAAATCATGTCGTCAATGAGTTGACCTTGTTCATCAAGGAAGTGCGTGTAAGCGCATCGAGGTGCCGAAATACCCGTTACTTTCTGAGTCGCCAGTGATTCCAACCACGCCTTCACATTCGCTCCAGTGAACCGGAACGAGCCCATGTGTGAGACGTCGAACAAGCCAGCAGACGATCGTGTCGACAGGTGTTCTTCTTTGATACTTGAATACCAAATTGGAAGTTCAAATCCATGAAAGTCGACGAGGTTTGCATCGAGTTTCACGTGTTCATCATACAATGCCGTCCTGACCGGTGCACCATCGCTCATGGCTCGTGGATATCGAGGCACTCCTTAAACTCAAGCAGGATGATACCACACTCTTCAGCACGGACAAAACTCTCACAATCAATTCAATGCCGGGATACCACGAATGACGTCGTCGCCAATTGCAAGTATTTCCTCAACCAAATTATCGAGAGTTGTTGTAGTGATTTCGGGATTCGTGATGACGGAGCGCAGGATGACATCGTTACCAATGTTTGATCGACTGACCATGAAATTCCCGTTTCGCATCAGACGACTTCGGAGTTCAGAGTTGAGTTCGTTCAAGTCCCCGTCGTAGTCGTCAGGAGCGAAGCGAAAGCAGACATTGGTCCACATTCGAGAAGACATCATGCGAAGATGAGAAGAGGATTCTACTTTCTCGACTAGATATCCTGCAAGGTCTTGGTATCTTTCAACCAATTGAGCCCATCCCTCATCCCCGCATTCCCTCCATGCAAGCCATAACTTCAGTGCATCATTTCTTCGACCGCATTGCAGTGAATATCGGCCTAAATCGACATCACGGGATTCTTCGTGAAACAGATAATGAGCCACATCACCGTGCGAACACACGCTCGACAGCACGTCTGAATTCTTGACCAGGAACGCACTGCAGATCAGCGGCAATCCCATCATTTTGTGAGCATCCCAACAGACACTGTCTGCGAACTCAACACCGTCCATCAGCGAACGATGTGTTGCGGAAAACAGGGCACTCCCTCCCCATGCTGCATCTACGTGATGCCAGAGACCTTCAGCATGTGCAACATCACCAATTTCACGTATCGGGTCAAATGCACCGCGAACGGTTGTGCCCGCAGTAGATACAACACAGAAAGGAATGTCGCCGTTTCTGCGACTTCGATCAACTTCATCTTTCAAAGCATCGGGTCGCATTCGGCCATCGTCGTCGCAGGCCACTTTCACGAGGTTTTGATGGCCGATGCCGATAACGTTCGCTGACATTAAGACAGAATAATGCGCTTCTTGGGAAACATAAGCCACCATATTGGTGCCGTTCATCCCGGTCCGAGTTGAATTAGGCACCATGATTTCACGAGCGCACAACATCCCGAGCATGTTGCCGTTTGAACCCCCAGTGGTGAGTGTGCCGGCACCGTCGGTGAATCCAACGAGCTCCCCCATTCGTTTGAGGAGGGTTTGTTCGATCAGCGTCGCCATTGGGGCAAGCTCGTACGTATACATCGAAGTGTTGGTGAGAGCAGCAATAATTTCACCTGCTAAACCAACCGTATTGATGCCTCCCCAAAGAGGATTCATGAATTCCGCACGGTTGGTTTTGACGCACGCTAGTAGATATGCATCGATGTCATCAAGAACAGAGCCCATGCCGTTGCCACTCAAGGGTAGTTGTACATCAGAAGTCCTTGCAAGCGAAGCAAACGGAAGCGGAGAAGCAACCTTTCCAGGTGATTTTCCAGATTCCAGGTAGTCGACCATTCGGTCTGCAATTGCCGATATGAACTCGTCCAGCTTCATGGTCCTCAACATGGCTAACTTGAGGGGGCTTTTAGTGTTCATGAGAAAAAGGCTCCTAAACAAGCACTCAAGTGAGGTTTTTCCATCAACCAATTCCTAGATATGAACATATATTAGGTATATATGCAATCTGAATATTCGATTTGCTACGACTCACATCACTCAGAAAAATTATGGAAAAACGTCGAATTGGAAGGGAAAATTCGTGTAATTCAATCATAGAAACGAAAACGCTCAATATTCCGATCAAGAACACTGATATCGATGTTCTGATACCGTCCATCCTACTTCTCTCCCCGCGTTTCAGCATGCATAGTGCATATATCTCCAGCAACATTGAATAAGCAATTACTGGAGCGAAGGCCATGCTTGGCGAAGTAGGCGACAAATGGATAGGAAGATTACAGCAGCACGTGGCGAAGGATTTGAGAACAAATGGTTGGTCGCAGACAGAGATTGCAGACATTCTAGGTTCTACTCAAAGTACGGTTTCTCGCCAAATGCAAAAAACACCCGTTGAACTCAAAGCAAGCGCTGATGAAGCAACCATCGACGGTTGGGGACACGAACTCTCACAAGCGCTGTCCTCGATGGGGCCGGGTGCAAAGGTGCTTCGACAGCGATTGGTTGTCGAATTTCAGTTCACTGGAAACAACACGCTCCGATTCGATAAAACACTCACAGGAATGGACTTGGATGCCGGGCAAGAACAAACAGCCTTACTACGTCGACTCGAATGGGCAGCAGGACGCCTTGATGTTCGTCGCATAGAGCAAGCAATTCCTGCGGTTGGGCTCAACATTGCATCCTGTAATGTGGGTGCATCTGAACCATCGGACATAGCCGCATTCCCTGGAAGAATCACGCTGGTTGATGGAGTACTTCGACACCATGAAACACCTAGCTTTGGCTCCTCCAAGCATCTAGCCAATCTCCTCCTTGCTGTTCACAGCCTTGATGAAAGCAAAACAGCAGTGCTGAACATTCGACCACCGACAGAATCTGGTGCAGTGAAAACCGAACTCATTCAGCGGGCGTGTGAGCAACTTGGATTTACGTTTTCTTTCGCCCCAAAAGCCAAGGTTGATGAGTCGATTGGTCGATACGATGTACTGCTTGACGTAGGCGACTTTGGATGGGAGCCAACCACCTATGTTTGTGCTCACAATGCCCTCGAATTGGTTGATAGAACCCATCAGTTGATCAGCGTCATCAAGGAGTTGGAAGCATGAATCTCAAAGTATTCAGCATCCTTGGAATTCTTCTCTTGAGTTCGCTGAGTGGATGCCTCTCTGGTGATTCAAACGATGAGGAAGTGACCCTCAAAATCCTCACCTATGACATCAATGCACTCTCAGATGAACTCATTGGGCAGTTCACCAATCAGACCGGTATTCAAGTCGAATTTATTCGAACGGATGATGCAGGTGGCATTTTGGACCAAATGATGCTCACTCAATCTGCTCCTTTAGCAGACCTGATGATCGGTCTTGACAACACCTACTTACCAACCGCAATTGAAAATGGTTTGCTCATGGAACATTCCGCATCGATGGACAACTTCACCAGTTCGTCGCTTGAATTCTATCAGGGGCCATTGGCAATTCCCTTTGACGAAGGCGATGTGTGCCTCAATTATGACGAAGATGCTCTGGCTGCTGCAAACATGACGGTACCCACTTCATTGTGGAACCTCACTGAACCAGAATGGAACGGTAAAATGGCATTCCCCTCGCCGATGACCTCTTCACCTGGACGAGCATTCTTGACTGCAACTGTTGATTATTTCAGCCACGCCCCCGGTAACGAAAGTGGCAACATGAGCCAATGGTGGTCAAGCATTGCGGACAATAATGCCATTTTTACGTCCGGTTGGACCGAAGCATACGAGACATACTATACTGGAGGGTATGGTATATGGAGTGAAGGATACCTTGGAGGTGCTTACCTTACTGTATCCTACTGCCATTCTCCTGGAGTCGAAGCCTTCTATTCAGAAAACTACACGCATTCGACGTCATTGGTACTTCCAAGAGCGTCGTTCCATCAAGTAGAATATGCCGGGATTATCAACGGAGCTTCCGAAGTGGAAGCGGCGAACCTCTTCATCGAATTTTTGACATCGAGTGAAGTGAATGTTAACATGCCTGAGAACAACTTGATGTATTCAATTCTCGAAGGTACAGACCTTCCTGAAACAAATGGATACAGGTTCCATGCAGATGATGCCATTCAGAGCAATGCCATCACACAAGCCATGATTGAACAGAGCATGGACGATTGGCTTGCTGAGTGGCAAGAAGCCGTCCGGACCAATTGAGGATGAGTTCGGCGTGGAATTCGTTGCCAATTCACGAGATGTTCGCCTCTTCCAGCGTTCTTCAAACGTGGTTCGAACGGTTGCAGCCGTCGTGTTTCTTGTCGGCTCAACAGTGCCGTTCATGTACGCTCTAGCTCGACTTGAACTGGTGACTGAATGGTCTGCATGGGAGGCTTTGATTCGCTTCTCGAGCGTTGATGGGGCAGTGCAGGCTCTGCAGTTCACCCTGTTGGAATCTCTTGCCTCATCGCTGCTCACCGTGGCATTCGGCCTTCCCATCGCATGGTGTTTAAGCCGCTACCAGTGGAGAAGAATCCGTCTGTTGCGGGCCATGTTGGCCGTACCATTTGTCACACCAGCCATCGTCGCCTCTATGGGTTTTCTCAGCCTCTTACGGCCGGATGGGGTGCTAGCGAAGTGCGGTATCGACCTGCGGCTTGAAACCGGTATAATTGGTTGGTTTGCAGACGCTTCAGGTTGGGCTAATCCGGGCCATTTCGTGGCGTTAATTCTCGCACATGCATGGTTCAACCTTTCGTTGATGATCCGTTTTGTCGAACCTATGCTCGCCTCACTGGACCCTGCATGGGAAGAGCAACTGTCCCTGCTACCAGCCGGACAACGAAGGTTAACACGCATTCGTACGTTGTGGCTACCAATTCTTGGCCCCGCTGTCCTGTGCGCTGCAGCGCTCAGTTTCCTGTTCTCTTTCACCTCTTTTGCACTGGTCAAATGGCTCACACCAAACAACAGTAATCTCGAATCACTGATGGCTGAGGCTGGCTCATCAGCAGGCATTATTGGGTACAGAGTTGATTCGAGTGAACTCATTTACTCGACCGCCTTGGTCCAATTTCTGATTTTGTTGCTGACCTTGTGGCTCACTGCTCAATTTCAAAAACAATATTCTCAGCGTCTTTCGCTGCTGAGTGAGGTCGATGTTCGCAAGCACCATGGCACCCCACCTCTGGCGGCGAAGCTCACCATTCTAGCGGGTGGTGTGTTCACCCTTTCTCCGTTCATATCGACCTTGTTTTCTTCATTTCGAATTCGTCAAATCACGGATGGTGCAACTGAACATGTATGGACCTTGGATGGATGGAGAAATGCTTGGAGCGGCGACCTCTCTACCATGGGAGCCCAAGAAGCGATGACACATTCACTCATCTACGCAGTATGCACACTGATTGTCGCACTACCCCTGGGATGGATTTTAGCATCAACAATCTACCATCTTGAACAGAGTGGCTGGTCGAAATCGTCCAAAGGCTTGGACTTGATGTGTATGCTTCCCTTGGCGGTTTCTGCATTGATGATTGGCTTGGGAGTACTTCTAGGTGGGTTGCGATGGTATCCTGGAATGTTCGACTGGTTCTTACTGCCTGTTTATCCTCATGTGCTGTTAACCGTGCCGTTCGTCGTCAGAGTCATGCTACCTGCTTACCATTCACTCGATCCTGCTTTCCATGAACAGTGTAGAATGCTCAATCTTTCACATATCCGTTCATGGTATCATGGAAAACTCATGTTCATGCGAGGTCATGCCGTAGTTGCAGGCTCTCTCACGCTGGCTTTCTCCCTTGGTGAATTCGGCGCGTCGTGGCTGCTCGTGAGGTCTGGATCGTGGGATACCCTCTCGATTGTTATCGACCAACTGATGGGTCGTCCAAAATTTGACCCGTTGGTGAATCCTACAGCAATGGCTGCCGCAAGTATGTTGATGATGCTCACCTTCGGATTGTTCGTACTGGCCGAACGATTCCGACCGCACGATGACAGGAGTGGATTCTAATCAGCGAACAATCTTCCGTAGTAAAGATACGCAACCTCTCCAAAAGCTTCGACGGGGTGATGATCTTCAACGAATTGAGCCTCACGCTACACAGTGACGAAATCATCGCTTTGATTGGACCGAGTGGGTGTGGTAAATCCACGCTTTTACGTATGATTTCGGGTCTCGAATCCGTCGACGAGGGTGCTATTGAGTTTCAAAATCCTGAGCAATCAACCGTTGGTTACGTTTTCCAAAAGCCAATCCTGTACCCGCACCTCACCGTTGAAGGGAATGCAGCACTGGGAATTTCTGAAAAACTGAGCAAGGCAGAGCGTTCTCAACGAATTGCTCATGAATTACAGCAAGTTGGGCTTGAGGGTTTCGCACAACGAAAACCCGACTCATTATCAGGCGGAGAAGCGCAGCGTGTCACAGTGGTTCGTGCATTGTTGAATCAACCGGATGTCTTGCTCTTGGATGAACCGTTTTCAGCACTCGACTTACCCACTCGACGAAAAATAGCAAAGGATACTCGAGCTTTTCTAAAATCCAAACATACCGCTGCTATTCACGTCACGCACGACCCTGAAGAAGCGAGTATTCTTGCAGACAGAGTCATTGAGTGGTCGCATTTAATGCCAGATGTTTCAGATAAAGAGTGATTTCCACGGTACGGATAGCATAATAAGTGGCTGTGTTTACCTTCAACTGGTCATTATGGTCGGAACTCCCTTCGATGTACTCCCCTACATTCGGGGAATACAAATCGTTCTTTCAGGTTATGAAGGGTACACTAAGGGAAAGAGGCGTTCAGCAGACCAAGCGATTCGTGAAGAAATTCAGCGGTGCTGTAACCGTGCTCGTTCGCATTTGATGAACGTTCATGACAGTGCATTTCAAGACAAAAAAATCGATGTAGCAAAGGCAGCAAAAAATTGCTGCAACAGAATCGATCAGTTTATTGAAAGCGTGAATAAATCACCTTCTGGGATGAATCATGCTTTTTTCTCCGGCCAACGTTCCGCATCAAATTCCGTACTCAAGAAACTCATCGTTCACGACCATGACGTCATTGAAATGGTGACCAAAGCAGTCAATGTATCCAACAGCGTCGAACATGCATTTGCAACGAAGGCTTCGAACGACGACGTTATTTCCCTCATCCGACAGTGTGAACAAAAAATTACCAGTTCAGACGGGTACTTTAGTGCCCGCAATACGGTACTTGACGGATTGAGACAGAAAAAGAAGGTGTGAAGATGACAACGATGTTCAAATGGAGGAGCAATCCAAACGTGCTTGCCCGATTGGTTGATGGAAACGATATCAAAACATGGACGGCACGTCAAGTAGTCTTGAAGCCCAATGAAGCATGTGCCTTCATCGTCGATGGAAGAATCGGAGATATTGTTTCAGAGAAAGTTGTCCGAAACATCGGCGGCGGTCTTTCACGACACATTGCAGACATGATGGGAGCGACGGCCACCGACCGACGCATGTTGTTCGCCATGACTGGCCCGGTGGATATCTTGGTGCCGTTCGAAGCTTCACTTGCAGATGGTTCAAGCGTTCTTGGATACACCAATCTTCGGTTACAACTTCGCAAAGATGACATCCCGAAATTACTGAATGTTTTCGCTAACCATGCACCTTTGTTGGACAAAGATGCTTTGGTGAAACTGGTTAAGACGGAATTGATCACTCGCATAGTCGTACCAACTATGGCAGGGTGCGCTTCACAAGAACAGTTGAGAAGCGCTGCGTTTCAAGAACACCTTGAGATGCATACGGAAGTCGAGATGCGTCAAACGCTTTCATCAATTGGATTCACGTTCCTACGAGCATTTATTTCGACCAACAAAACAGACCAAGAGAAACTTTCGAAATTGAGAAACGACTTGGCGTTTGCAACCCAAACCGAAGGGGCAAATTCCGAAGCAGTCATGGAACGTATTGCCATTCGTGAGGCAACAACGCTGCGTCGAATCGAATGTGAGATCAACGTTAAGCAGGCAAAAGCACGCGGCGAGGTGACCGTTCAGGCTGAATCCGAACTTTTACAATTACGAAAGCAGGAAGCAGTCTGGGAAGCAGAATTGAAACGTGACCAAGGCCAAGCCGACCTCCGAATGCAGGAATCAAGCCATCAAACAACCAAAGCAATGGACTTGTTTGAGCAGGTCCAAGCTCGTAAACGCGACCGTATACAACAGCAACAAGATTTCCAAGACAAACGCATGGACACGCAGAATGAACTGCAGATGAAAATGATGGAAATGGCAGCTCAAAATGGGGCATTGACCCCTGAAGTAATGCAAGAATTCCTTCGCCAACAAACTGCTCAAAAAGCAATTGATGGAGAAAGTCAGGGTTCAACTCCCGCTAGCCCTCCACCCATGGCACCGCCTGCAAACCAGTGTCAATCGTGCAACGCTGTGATGATGCCTGATTGGAAGGCCTGCCCACATTGCGGTTGGACACGATAGGCCTTGGTTCATGAATCGCTGGGGAAAGTACTACTTCCTCTCACTCTTGTTTTCACTTTATGGCGATAACTTGGGCTTCGAAACCGTGGTCTTTCTGGAAGACTCACTGGCAGAATCGAACCGACTTCAAACATCGAAGAATCAGTTTGATGATTATCGGTTTCTTCGTGGTCGGAGCAGCCATACCGTACTTAATCATCAACAGAATTGCAGATTACTTCGGTCGCCGGGCATTCAATCCCGAAATTCCATTTGATGTCGACCTGCCGTTCATGGCATGGATGGTAATACCGTACTTATCCCTGTACCTTTACTATCCTGCAGCGGCATGGCTAGGAAATAAGAACGATGTTATGTGGCGGCAAAACATCGTGTTTCATCAAATGATGATCACTTCGAATTGGATGTGTTTCGCAGTATTTCTCATCTTCCCAGTGGAAATTGATTTGCGGCATCTCGTCGTTGGAATCGAGGGAAGTGGATGGGAGGCGTGGTATGTCTTGGTTCATGGCGTTGACAAACCTTGGAATTCGTGGCCATCTCTCCACGTCGTTCAAAGCACTCAGATTGTCATGATTTTGAGGTACTGGTATCCTTCCACGACGCGTAAAGTCTGGGTCTTGCAGACGCTCCTTGTTATCTGCTGCGCCCTGCTCGTGATTTCGACATTGACCATCAAGCAGCACTACCTCTGGGACGCAATCACTGGACTTACCTTCACCGCAGTCACATGGAAGTTTTGGATGAAGCCGTGCCTCGACCGTCTCAAAGAAGCTGGGGCTCAAAAAGAATTTGACACCCTCATGAATGCTTAACCAAACAGGGTTCCAACCAAATCTGGGCGAGTGAGGTAGAGAGTGAGGCTCACTCCTGCCATAATCATCATCCACGAACCGACGAGTTTGATCATTCCAGTTGCCCGTTTGAGGAAATTAATCATCACTTGTCGTCCCAGTCCAACCATCACCGTAACAAGCACCATCAGCACAAGAAGTCCAACCATCAGCCCACCAATGCCGACCCCGGTTGCAGTTCCACCAAGTGTACTCAAATACAGGACGAACGGTAAAACAGCAGCAGCAGTGCAGTCGATGGATGCTGCCGCATACCCAATTCCGTACAGATACATGTTCCTCCTCGGAGTGAATGTCTCGTCTGCTTCAGTTGTACTGTATTTGCGAACAAACTTATCGACAAAGCCCATCAGATGCGAAGTGATACCAATGAGCATCATTGAACCCAATATGACCAGTAAGACTGCGATGAAAATTGCAATGTAGTGCACTAAACCGGACTTTGTGAATGCTTCACCCATCAAAATGGCTACAACACCAATGAGGGCAAAGAATGTCCACATACCGAATCCCGAAAGTGTTCCAATCACCCATGAACTTGGCATTTTCGAGTTGAGCTTTCCTTCTGCAATGAGTTCGTCTTCACGCGCTCCAAGGGATAAATAATACGATATGAAGCCTGGTAGTACCGGGAATGCGCAAGGAGAAAAGTACACCAAAATAGACAGAACCATTCCCAGTACGAACACTGCAACATACGATGTTGACGGTTCTTCCCAGGCAAGCCTTGAATCAAGAAGTTGCTTTGTTTCGCTCGAAGAAGGGTTTGCTTCGAGTGCTAATTCTAAGGTTCCATCGAAACTCGACCAACCATCGGTGGGAGTTCCAGTCGATTGTTTTTCGATGATGTATCCTTCTTCATCGATGATTAAAACCACGGGAATTTGACCCGTACCACCCGTCGTGAACAATCTGACAGGATCGGTTGTAGATCCATCTTCAAGGATGGCTGAGTTCGTGCTTCCAATACCAGTCGCATAATACGGCACGTGGTATGAACCGGATGTCTCATTCAGATATGGGATGTCTTCACTGTACCAAGCACCGTAGGCAAATATTTCAAGCGCTTTTCCCGAATTATTCGCCATCTGCAACCAGGAATCCATGTTTGCTTCGATGTGTTCTTGAACTGCGTGACAATTACTACAATCGTGTGCCATCAGGTCTAAGATGATGATACTACCACGGAAATCATCGAGTGAAATCCAGCCGGTATCATTTGCTAGAGGCCCCTCGACCGAAGAGCGATTAAGAGATTCAAAGACGATGTTTGGGATTGGAGCAGGGTCTGCATCGGATGCGAACACTTCATCCATACTGTCGAACATCGACAGGGCCGCGTAGGAAATTGCAACGAACATCACGGCAGCAATACCGAATGCTTTCCATGTTTCAGTCTGTTTGAAGACTGAAAAATCTGCCTGACCCAGTAGCCCCACTGGTGACCTTAGCAGCGGTTGTGGTTTGAACCTAATCATTCGATGAGTTGGAGATACAATCCTAAATCTGCAATCAAACAAAATACCACTGTACGAACACACGACCATGGAGTATGGATATTTTTCACTTGCACTCATTGTAGGATTTGCTTTGACTCGGATCATTACCGAGCGAACGAACTTCCATTTGAGATTCAAAGGATTGTGGATTCATCATTGGATTCTGGCTGCAGCCGCAATGCTGGTACTTTTGCAGTTCGGCATCGACGAGCCGCTCCTTTGGGGTAGCCTAACCGGCGCATCATTGGAAGGATTGGTTCGGAAGAACTGGTCAATCATCGACCGTACCTGATCACGATATGTTTTCTTCAAGAACATAGATGATTCCGGCCCAACTGAAGATGAGTAAATCATCATTGAGACTGTGTCCAAAACCGACAATCATGGTACCAGTTTGTGCAATGAGTTCAGCATCCCATGCTGAACCGTTTGCCTTCGCAAGCCAAATACTTCCGGTGCAGAAGTCACCGTACAGATAGCCGTCACGAAGTGCAGGCGCTCCCCAATCCATCCACTCCCCACCAGAAATTGAACAATTACCACCTTCATGTGGATAGGTAACGACTGGGTCAGTGTAGTTCGAATCAGTGTTCAGGGGCGTTGAACCACACTCTTCTGTTGGATTAAATTGGTGCATGCCTTCATTCACTGACCACCCTAAATTGCTCGGTTCATGAAGGGGGACGTAATTGACTTCTTCGTAGCAGTTCTGACCGACATCGGTAATCCAGAGGCCGTTGTTTGGGTCAACATCGAACCGCCATGGATTGCGAAGTCCGCTGTGCAAAATATACGGATTGGTATCCGTCGAGTTGCTTACTGGGCTAATCGTACCGTTTGCGTACTCCATGAGATGGATAGCTCCCAACGGAGATGAGAGGTTCTGCGCGTTCTTAAACGGAGAGTTTGAACCGCCACCATCACCAAGACCCCATAAGTATTGGTTGTTCCCAATACCGAGTAAATGGCCGCCGTTGTGGTTCCGGTACGGTTGCGAAATTTCCCGGAGTGGACGAACTGATGCGATATCGATGGTCCCGTTGACGACCGTTGAGTCTGCAATAATGAGGTTTGAATCGTTTGAACCCTCGCAGGTACTGGTTCCTACTGTACCGTTTCCTATGTACGAGAGAAGAACGGTTTGGGTTGTATTGAAGTTCTCTTCAAAGACGAAACTGAGTAACCCCTGCTCTATGTGGCATCGGCTCACAATGGAGGAAAGGTTCGCAACAGTTCGAAGTTCTTCTCCATCCCATGCAGAGATGACTCCGCTCAAATCTGCAATCCATATTTCATCTTCAGATGGGTGATGGATACTGGCAATTGGAGTTTCAAAACCGGTAAGGTATTCTTTGCAGATAAGATCATCACGCAAATCGAGATTACACGGAACCTCAACCCTTTCTGGCCACTCATATCCAGTGTCTTCTTCCTCAGAAGACAGGCATCCAACCAACGAACAGTTCAACAACAGAATGCACGCCAAAAGCGTTCGAGTTACCAAGTTACGCACCTCAAAGGTCGTATTTGTCGCTAAAGTATGCTTGAATCCCTGGAACACCTTCAATCAGCGTCCCGTAGTTTCCAAGATGGTCGGTGGTGTTGACGATTGTAATTCCGGGTGTGCTCAGGACATCGTCGAGGACGTCAAGCCCTGAATCAGACTGCGACATTTGTGCCAGCGCATCTTGCAGTGCTGTCACATTGGTGGTGTCGAGGAAGTCGGGATTGAACATGATTGGATGGCTCGGAGCCTTTCCAAACGTTGGAAGAGCGTAGTAATCATCGATGGTTTGGAAATCACCGGTGAAGCACCAGTCTTCGTTATCGTTTGAATCTTCATTGCCACAATAACTTGGAACTGTGGGATCTTTGGCAAATGAAATGTAGTCCATACCACCTTCTGCAAGGCATCGCAAGGAGCCAATGTATCGGTAGTACTTACCTCCGCTCTCTGGAATGCTGGAATCTTCTGAGAAGTGACCAGTCACAGTGTCGTGCAATGAATCAATCTCATTGGGGTCGCCGACCACTTCGATGTATCCGTTGGTAATCATGTAGCCCATGGGCAAGAGCATTCCGGAGCTTCCAAGAGCCGAGGTGTGACACGATGTCTTTCCTGCCATCAATTCAAATGGGTCGGTTGAGTTGTCGCCATCTTTGTCAGCCATGGCCATGTCAGAATCTTGGTGAACCCAAGCGATTGCATTGTAGAACGGTCGGCCATCTGCCTTTTGTTCCGCACCAAGAACTTCCAGTCCATAGAGTTGCCAACTGAGCCAGGCAGCTCCACCGTCAAGGAAACCAATGTCAGCATGTCCAAATCGGAGAGCTTCAATGGTTGCAGCTGGGCTGCTAACGGGATAGATTTCAACTTCCTTACCCAAGATATCTGAGAGATGATCTGCCAATTTTTGTGGGTTTTCGTCACTGTTTCGGTATTCTTCCTTTGCTTCAAAGGCAATGGTTAAGCAGTTGGAATCATCCTCACACTTTTCAAAAGAGACAGGATTTGAGAGGCATCCGGAGAGCCCTGCTGATGCAACGAAAAACACGAGTAGAAAACTTTGAGCAATTTTAGATAAGGTTGGTTTGAAAGTCGGTCCGGTCATGCTAATGCCCCTATTTAGGCCTCCCTAAATACCGACGTACATAAAGTTTCGGCGCACCTAAAAATCGTAATCCCGTCTTGATGTCGAGAATGGGCTCGGCCGGAATTGAACCGGCGATCTTCGCCATGTGAAGGCGACATCATAACCCCTAGACCACGAGCCCTAAGGTAAATCGTCGTAAAGCATCGCTGATATAAGCCTCGCCGTTGAGAGAATTCAGCGATGGTCGTTCAGATGGACAAGGCCTACTTCGAGTCGGTCGTGGGTTGGATGAACCTCAACAAGTTGGACTGGAACGTGAACGACCTCCGAAAGTTCCTCAGCAAGAGCAAGCGGTAATTCAATTCGTTTGTGTTGAGCATCGTACCGTATCCAACCCTCGGCGATTCCCATTTCTCGTCGTAGTTCAGCGATGTCGTCATGCGCATCGTCCAAATCTGTTGGGATTGCACCAAAAGCAATGGTGTCATCGTTGGTGAGAACCTCGTATGGTCTTAGTGTTGCTTGACCGCGACGGCGAAAACGTGCACGGAGTTGACCTGCGTCCTTGAAACGAGCTGAACAAAACTTGAGATGGAAATCAAGCGGTTGAGATGCCTCTTTGAGTCGAAGAGCTAACTCCGCTGAACCTTCGGCTGCTGCGGTAATTCCACCACTCAGGTTGAATCCTCGAACGTCCATGTTTTCTTGGTTTCCAACGGTAATTTCCAGTTCGTTAAGGTTCAAAAATTGAACAGGGGATGAATCAAGTTCATCAAGCAAAGCGAACAATTGATTCTCTTTGTCCGGTTCGCAAGGAAGTTCTACACCGACATTGATGTCTGCATCTCTGCATGCTTGCATCACTGAGAGGTACTTTCCAACTGTTCCATCCAGTAAATGGAAACGAATTTCATCAAGACCAGCCTCACCAAAATCCTTTGCCCTCTCTGCCTTGAACGGTATTGAAGTATAGATGTGGACGTGATGCGTTTCACCAAAAGCAGACTTGAGTTGACGCACCGCTTCGAGTGACTTCTCTAGGTCAAGCATCGGGTCTCCGCCAGTGATTCCCGTCCCCGTAGCATTCATGGCATGGCCTTCTTCGATGACTTCGTCCCACGTGGTACATCGGCGCTCATTAGCAAACATGTCAGGTGACTCACGTCGGTTATCGGAGAGAGGACAATAATCGCATCCCCAGTGGCACTTCCCCGTCACGAAAAGCACCATCTTACTGCCTCGCTGGCACTGGACACAACCCTCTGCTTCACCTGCTTCGGCAGGCAAAATTTCGGTAGCCATCGGCAGGGACATCGTCATGTGGAACATACAGCCCTGCGGACATCGTGGTTTCAAACCCTCGCAACAATACTCAATTTCATTGAGAATCGGCTTGTAGTATCAGCCAACGGTGGAATCGATAATCGTTGGTCAGTTCGGGATGGAAAGTGAGTGCTAACTTCGACCCGTCCAACACCCCAACGGTTTCTTGTTCAAGTTCAACCACTTTCGTGCATTGAATCGTGTCTTGCTCAAAGCGTGGTGCACGGATGAAAAGGCCGTGGAAACGGTTTTTTTCTCCGTTGAATGACGCATTGGATACGGGTAGCGGTTGATGATTAAAACGGTCGCGAGGTAACTGAGCAACGGCGTCAAGATGTGATGACGGTGTCTCCAAAGACACCTGAAGCATAGCCTCGAATGATTCCCGTTGACGGCCCCAAGCATTTCGGGCGATTGACGCTTGAATGAACGGTTGGTAATCGCGTCCAGGTGATGCAAGTAAGATTGCCCCCGCACAGGTTCCAAGTACTGGCCTACCTGCGTGCTGAGTCATCCACGAAAACAATGCAGCCAACAACGCTTCACTCTCGCTTGCTTTACGCATGGCAGTCGACTCACCACCGGGTAACACCAATGCGTCGAGGGTTTCATCGACGTCTTTTCCACTGCGAAGTTCGACAACTTCGACGGGTATTCCGAGTTGTTCGGAGGCTGTACGAAGTGCTTGAGTATGCTCATGACGGGCGCCTTGAAGCATCGCAATACCGACACGCATCATGGTCTACCCTTGAGGCCATACCCTATGAGGGCAACGACATCAGCAGATGAACGACGGTGGAGCAGGCCGTAGAGCCACGGAGTTGAAAAACCGCCGTGTACAGCACACCACATGGAACACAGCGACGACTGCTTCCTTGTCCCGGGACCTGTACGGATGGGAAAGCCATGTTTGGAGGCACTCGCCACTCCCGTTATGACCGCTCGGGGGCCCGAATTTCGGGACGTAATGGCCACGTTAAATTCAGGTCTTCGTAACGCCTTTAATCTCGCCCCATCCAAACCCGTTCGTGGAGTTCAATCATGGTCCGGTGAAGATGATTACAAGGTTGTGGTTGTTTCAGGCAGCGGTACTGCTGCAATGGAGATGGTAATTGCCAATCGATTCAGATCCAATGATTTGGTACTTGTTCCAACCAACGGAAAGTTTGGAGAACGCGTCGCTGAAATGTGTAAACGGTTTTGCAATGTTAAGCACTTAAAGTACGAGTGGGGAAGAGCGTTTGACTTGTACGAGCTTGAGCAACAACTTGCCCGTGGATGCTATGAATCGTTGTTGATTTGTCATAATGAGACCAGTACAGGAATCACCCAGGATGCAGCTGCCATCGCAGAAATGTGTTCTCGACACAAGACATCGTTCATACTTGACGGCATTACCTCTGTGGGTGGAATGCCCGTACATCCGGAAGAATGGAACGCTGAAGCCGTCGTTGTTGGCTCACAAAAGTGTACGGCTGGTCCGTCGGGTATCGCAGCCATAGCGTTCAATTCCAATTTTGAAGAGCGTGTGCATGCCATCCGTGAACAAGGTGATTCAAATCCAAATTATTACTTTGATCTTGTTTCTGCAATCAAGAAAGGCGGTGATGATCAAACACCATGGACTCCTGCCATAAATTTGGCATTGGGTTGGGGTGCTGCTCTTGAAGTTCTGTCACATGAGACCAATGAAGGTCGGTGGAAACGATGCGCACACATGGCCCATGGAGTTCGTGAACTGTTCACTGATTTAGGGTTCGAATTACTTGCAGACAGAGAACAACGAAGCGATACTGTCACTGCCATCATGTATCCTGAAGGAATCGATGATGCGTGGAGAACCCGATTGAAAGATGACTACAACACCCAAGTCATCGGAGCACAGGACCACCTCAAGGGTAAGATGTTCCGTGTTGGATCGATGGGTGAAACGCCCGTTGCCGAAATGGTTGAGGGTTGCAAGAGAATGATTGCGTGCTTCAAGTCCTTCGGTCACGAGCTTCCCGAAGTGAGCGTCGAAACATACTTTGCGTGAGGGCTGTCAATGAGGTACATTGTACTGGGCCGATTCCAACCTTTCCATAAAGGACACGAACACTTGGTCCAGTCGGCAGCACAGATGGCATCAACCGAAGACACCGTCGTTGTCGCCATTGGTTCCAAACAAGCAGAATGGGAGCCAAACAATCCCTGGACGGCTTCTGAACGACGTTCAATGATTGAGCGGTGGGCTGAAAAGAAATCGCTCGCAGTAGAGATTGTCGCTATTGATGACATCAACGACCCGCCAAATTGGGTAGAACATGCTACCACAATTCACGGCCACGGCACTCTGGTTACTTCTGATGATGCGACTGAGAAACTGTATACTCAAGCCGCATTTCCTACGTTGAAAGTCAGCTTAGAACAAAGGGATGCACTGGAAGGGTGGCGCGTCCGCCAAACAGCCAAAATGCTGTCAACCGTTTACGATGATGAAGCGGTGCGTGAAGTTTTGAAAGCGAGCATTCCTACCGAGGTCATTGAATGGCTTATTGAAAACGATGCGTTGTATCGCTTGTCAACCTTTGAAACCGGCGTCTATGCTGGATGATTATTGCTTCTGAAATTTCTTTTTCAAACTCTTTTTCGCCTGGTCTTTGATGATGGTTTGTACCTTTTTGTCCGCTTTGGCTTTCAGGTTTTCAGCCATTCCCGACAGACGCTCCTTGGCAGCATCTTTGACCGGACGTGTGGCCTCATCGACAACTTGACGAGAAACGCTCTTTGCTGCTTCTTTGGCCGCCTTACCTGCTGCACCTGCCGCCTTGCCTGCTAGTTTCTTCACCATATGTGCTACATTGTAGCACGACACATGAAGGTTCCGTCATCACTCTTCGGATGCTACAACAACCCTTGAGGCGAGAATGACCCGTTTCTTATACATGTAACCGGCTTCCAAAACATCGACAACTTTGCCGGCTGGAAATGCCTCAGAGGCGGGTATTGTGGTGATAGCTTCCATTTTTGCTGGGTCAAAGACTTGCCCTTTGGCATCAATTTCTGAAACACCGTCTGCTGAAAGTTCATGCCACATTTTGTTTCGGAGCAAACGCAATCCTTGTGCAACAGCGGATTCATCGCCTTCTGCAATGTTTGATACGGCACGATCTACGTCTCCCAATACGGTTAACATTCTTCGTGCAATCCCCATACCACCGTACTGAATTAATTCAGACTTTTCAGCCATCAAGCGCTTTCGTACGTTTTGAATCTCTGCATCCTTGTATGCGATCTCTTTTTCTGCCGTTTCAGCACGCGAAAGTGCTTCCTCAAGTGGGTCAACGGGCTCTGGCTCAACGAACTCTCCAGCATCCAATGTTTCCATTCCGTCTTCGACGACTGGAACCAAATCGTCTTCTTCATCCAACGGCATGTCTTCACTCATCAACCCTGCGTTAGGCAAGTGGTCTTTGAACCCCTCGTTTCATTTTGCAAGATACCGTTGAAGGTTCCACTCTCCATGGCCCCAATGTTTTGCATCGAGATGCTCCCGACCAACAATCGGAACGAGTTGTGGCTGTGTTAAAGATTGGTTAATGGTGTGAATCAATGTACGGCATGAACGGTCGTGCGCTTCATAGGTCGGAACGATTTTTGGGTCCTTCGTTTCGTCGATTGTTTCACCAAGCTGCTTGCGTCGGTCCATCCAATCAAGACAAACACGCTCTGCGAATTCCTCTTCGGGGATTCCTTTCAAACGAGCAAAAACTTCAATCCATGTATCTTCAGAATAAAGGTCTTCACTTCCGTCAATGGTTCGTTGCAATGCCACGTCGAGGTACAAGAATGCTCGACCTTCCCACACCTCCCACGAACCTGGACTCGACCAGTTCATGAGGTGAAGCAGTCCAGTCGCCCCGTCTTCAATATCATTCAGAACCTCATGGGTGATCATGCCCTTGCGATTTCCAATTGAATCCATCCAATCGAGAAGTTCGGCTTCACAGTCAATCGAAAAGTCACGGTTGAGCCGTATATCAGGATCAGGGCGCATCGAACGGAATGATGCTTTTTCCATACCCCTGTACAATTCATCCCACGGAATTTTGAGTATTGATTCCAGCGAGGGCACATCGACGAGAAGTACGACCAACTCAATGCCCATGGCTTGTCGAGAACGGCAAGTGGTTTGAGGGCATCGGCTGAACTGGCTCAATGAACCATGTCGATAAAGGCCTGAAGAGAAGAGGATTGAATAAGAACAGGCGCTCGCGAGCAATTGGAGGCTTTGAGGTGGCGACAATCAAGGAACAAATCGAATTGATACGCGCTGAGATTGACAAAACTCAAAAGAACAAAGCCACAAACGCACACATAGGTAAACTGAAAGCAAAGATTGCACAGTTGAAAATCAAAGAAGAACGAGCTCATGCTCACTCAAAAGCCAGCGGAGGCGGCAAAGGGTTTGAAGTCAAAAAGTCGGGTGACGCCACCGTCGCACTGGTTGGGTTTCCATCGGTTGGTAAATCAACGCTGATTTCCAAAGTAACCGACGCCCACTCCGAAGTGGCAGGATACGCCTTCACAACGTTGACTTGTATTCCTGGAGTTATGGAGCATCGTGGAGCGAGAATCCAAATTCTGGACCTGCCCGGACTGATTAAGGGTGCTGCTGAAGGAAAAGGAAGAGGGCGAGAAATCCTCAACGTAATTCGAAGTGCTGACATGGTACTCTACATCGTTGACCCTTTCCAAGATGCTCACTTCAATGTCCTCCATCGTGAACTGCACAATGCTGGGCTACGATTGAATGAAACTAAACCTCCAGTGTTCATCAAGCGCACTGAACGAGGGGGAATTGATGTTCGAACCACGGTTGAACAAACACACCTCACCGATGAGGAAATGAGCGACATCATTCGGTCGTTTGGATACACTTCAGCCATCGTCACTCTCCGAAACAACACCACTGCGGAGCAGATTGTGGATTGCTTGGCTGAAAATCGAATCTATGAAAAAGCCGTTGTTGCCATCAATAAAATCGATATTGCTACTGAAGACGACCTGATTCGAGCACGCTCGACGCTCCCTGCCGATTGGCCAGTGATGCGAATTTCTGCATTCAAGGACATCGGACTTGAAGAACTGAAAGATTTCATTTACGACAACCTTGGGTTCATGCGAGTCTTCCTCAAGCCACAAGGTCAAGAAGCCGACTTAGAGGAACCACTCATCGTCAAAGACGATTCAACTGTTGAGCACATCTGCAACAAGTTGCACCGTGATTTCGTAAGGAAATTCCGATATGCTCGAGTCAAAGGACCGAGTGCTAAATTCGACTGGCAGCGAGTTGGATTGGACCATTTATTGCAAGATGGAGACTTGATGACAATTGTCGTTCGACGCTGATCAGTCCCAGATACCCATGTCCATACGGGCATCTTCTGAAGCGTGCTTCTTGGGATCCCAACGCGGCGTCCAAACCAAGTTGATGTGAACGCTTTCAAGACCTTCAGTGTTCAGTGCTGCCCGATGGGCAGCCGCCATGATCTCTGGAGCTGCTGGACAACCGGGAGAAGTCAAGGTAAGGTCGATTTCAGCGTGCAGACCCTCATCTTTTTGTTCAAAGCGAACGTCATAAACCAAGCCAAGTTCAACAATGGAGAGTTCCAATTCGGGGTCCTCAACTTCGTCCAATTGCGTTAATACTTCTTCCTTCTCAACCATTACCTCACCTCAATGTAGACTTCGAATATCCCGCATCACCTTATCAAACATGTTTCGAAAACCGTTGGAGCGGCTCGGTGAAAGAGAATTGAGAATACCCATCTCTTCTGCAAATTCCGGTGAAAGGAGAAGTGCTTGAGCAGGAGCAGTGCCGTTGAGGGCCAGAGTCAGTATCCCCATCAAACCTTGAACAAGTTTCGCATCGGCACCCGACCGTAGAATAATTTTTCCATCTTCAAAATCGACGCGTACGTGAGCTTCCGACTGACAGCCAACCACACGTGAGCCATCGTCCCACTGATCAATTGGTAGAGGCACAACTTCATCAGCCATGTCAAAGACCATTTCAAGGCGTTCCAATTTATCTTCGACTTCGGAGAATTCTTCAATCAATTCGACAAGAATCTCTGGGTATGTCATCCAAACCTCTCCGTAATGTCTCGAAGTTGAACGATGAACCGTTGAGCTTCATCCATCGTATTGTAGAGATAAAACGATGCGCGAACTGCGCTTGAGATGCCGAAACGATTCAACAACGGCTGGGCGCAGTGGTGACCGGTTCGAACTGCAAAGCCTCGTGCATCAAGCAGGTGGGCGAGGTCTTCGGTGTGAATAGTTGGATGGAGGAATGAAACAACTGCGCCATCTTTGGGGCCGTGCCGCCCATAAACGGTGATATCCATACTTCGCAATTCGTCAGCAACCCACCGAGCAATTCCGATGAGACGTTCGTGTTCCTTTTCCAGGTCAAGTTTCGACATCCAATCAAATGCTGCACACCAGCCGATGGCCTCAGCAATTTTAGGCGTACCAGCTTCGAATTTATGCTCGTTCGTTTGGTAGGTTGAACCTTCTGTAGTGACCGTTGAAATCATGTCACCGCCGCCCATGAACGGTTGCATTGTCTGGAATACCTCTTCCTTGATGAGAAGTGCTCCAATTCCGGTTGGACCACACATCTTGTGTGCAGAGAATGCCATGAAATCGGCATCAAATTGCTTGAAATCGATTCGGTCGTGAGGTACACCCTGCGCAGCGTCAATCAGGACGAGCGCCTCATTTTCGTGAGCGATGCCAATGATTTCTTCCAAAGGATTGCGTACGCCTAGGACGTTGGACGTGTGAACAACACAGACGAGTTTGGCTCCTTCCAACGATGCGGCATACACGTCCATGTCGAGTGTGAAATCATCCAATACAGGTACGTATCGCAACTCCACACCTCGCTCTTCTGCGAGCATTTGCCAAGGTACGATATCGGAATGATGTTCCATTTCAGTCAGGACAATCACATCACCAGACTTCAAGTTCGCTCTTCCCCAACCGTGAGCAACCAGATTGATTGCCTCTGTGGTGCCACTGGTTATGACCGCACGCTCTGCATTGAACCACGACTTAAGGCGAGTTCTGCACAGCTCATATCCTTCGGTTGCTTCCCCAGCAAGGGTATGGACTGCTCTGTGAACATTGGCGTTGGAGAGTGTGTAGTAGTCATTCATCGCATCGAGGACCACTTGCGGCTTTTGCGTCGTTGCAGCGTTGTCAAGATAGACCAGTGGATGGCCGTTTACTTCACGCTTGAGTATTGGAAAATCATCACGGAGTGCCATTTATTCACCCCGATAGTTCATCTTCCAGATGGATGTTTAGTTGATGTTGCATTTCTTCAGCGAGTCGCTGGTTGTTCAAGTTGGAAAAAGCACTGAGTAAAAAACCGCTGACAATCAAAGATTGAGATTCTTCATGATTCAAGCCTCTTGACATCAAGTAGTGCATTTGTGATTCATCGACAGGAGCACTTGCTGCACCGTGAGCTGCTGAAACATCGTCTGCCAAGACTTCCAATTCAGGGATTGCTTCAGCACGTGCTTTGTCTGAGAGCAAAAGGTTCCGGAACACTTGCCCAGCATGTGAATGGTTGGCATTACGAGCGATCGTGAGCAGCCCAGTTCCAATGAAGTGACTCCGTCCATCACATGCAGAATTCATCACTAAATCCGAGTCTGTGTGTGAATGAAGGTGATGAATTTCGACATGCTGGTCTTCATGACGCTTCTCATCAGCGCTGACCGTGACCGACGTTCGAACCGAAGCACCAGACTGGTTGAGGTAACTGCGAACATCCGACTTGCACCGCTGTCCCCCGATGGAAAGAGTTGCGTGTTCGACACTTGCATCTCGAGCGATATGCCAATCCTCACAACGCAGCAAATTGCACGATGAACCGAGGTCATTGATGAAACCGAAACCGACATGCGCATTGGGGTTCACGTTCGCAGTTAGATGCAGACCGCACCAAGAACCCTCACCAGAAAGGTGGACGAACACCGTGGCTGAACCTTTGAACTCAATGTGAAGGGTTCCAACGGTGGTCTCAGCATTGGAAACAGCATGTATGTGAATTGGTTCTGCTGTCTCCTCGATGGCAACAGAGACATTTTCACCGTTGCAAGCGAGTAAAAAAGCGCGAGCAATGTCGGTGTGTTCAATTTGCTCCAATGGATTCACCAAAAGCGTTACTTGAGACGGAGTGGAAAACGTCAACCCCTCAACATCAGGGACTTCACCGTTCTTTGTGGGTTGAATTCGTGACCAAGGAGTATATCGCCACAAATGTTCAGAACGAGGTGGAATTGGCATTTGATGGTACATCATCCAATGGAACCCTCCATTTCCAATTCCAACAACTTGTTCAGTTCGACAGCGTATTCCATAGGCAATTCGCGGGTGAAAGGTTCGAAGAAACCATTGACGATTAAGCCCATTGCCTCGTCTTCAGTGAAACCACGGCTCATGAGATAGAACAGTTGATCCCCCGACACTTTGGAAACACTTGCTTCGTGTTCCAAGTCTGATGAAGGATTACCGATTTCCATGGTAGGATAGGTGTCGGAGCGGGAGGTCCCGTCAAGAATAAGTGCATCGCAGACGACTTTGGAGCGGCACCCCTTCGAACGGGGAGTGACTTGAAGTAAGCCTCGATACGAAGAGCGCCCGCCGTTCTTAGAAATCGATTTTGAAAGGATGTTGGAGGTCGTATTTGAAGCCAAATGGTGGACTTTCGCTCCGGTATCTTGGTGCTGACCTTTGCCTGCGTACGCCACAGAGATGACTTCAGCGTGAGCCCCTTCTCCAAGCAACATCACGGATGGATACTTCATGGTCAGTTTCGAACCAATATTTCCATCAACCCATTCAACGACTGCATTTTTGTAAGCGTGAGCTCGCTTGGTCACTAGATTGTACACGTTGCTCGACCAGTTTTGTACAGTCGAATACCGAATTGATGCGCCTTCAAGGGCGATGAGTTCGACCACGGCAGAATGCAGAGAATCCGTCGAGTAACTGGGTGCGGTGCATCCTTCGACATAATGAATGGTGCTTCCTTCATCAGCGATGATGAGGGTTCGTTCAAACTGTCCCATGTTTTTGGCATTAATTCGGAAGTACGCTTGAACCGGCATTTCGACTGAAACGCCTTTCGGGATGTAGAGGAACGAACCACCCGACCAAACCGCCGTGTTAAGGGCAGCGAATTTGTTGTCACTGTGGGGAATAACGCTGCCAAAGTATTTTTTGACGATTTCCGGATACTGCTTGAGTCCACTGTCCATGTCGAGGAAAATGACACCTTGTTCTTCTAAATCCTCTCGAATTGAGTGGTAGACAGCTTCGGACTCATACTGGGCGGTCACGCCACCGAGCCACTTTTGCTCTGCTTCGGGAATACCTAGGCGGTCGAAGGTGTTCTTGATATCGGCTGGAACATCGTCCCACGATTTTTCGGTCTGATCTGATGAACGGAGGAAGTAAGTGATGCTTTCAAAATCAATCGACTCGAGCATTGGGCAGTTACCCCATTCCGGCATAGCACGTTCCATGAAGTGGTTGTATGCTTTAACCCGAAGTTCAGTCATCCACTCAGGTTCATTCTTCAGTTCTGAAATATCACGAACGACTTGTTCAGACAATCCCTTATCAAAACGGATGGTCGAGTTCTCTGGGTCGTGAAAACCGTACTGGTAATCGCCGATTAATTCTTGTGCTTCATCCGACATTCAATCACCTCATGCTGCTACGTCAAGCCAGTCGTATCCTCGTGCTTCGAGTTCGTGCGCCAACTCCGCACCACCAGAATGAACAATAGCACCGTCAATCATGGCGTGAACAAAATGTGGTTTCACCAAATCGAGCAAGCGCTGATAGTGCGTGATAACCAGGCAACCGGCATCAACTGCGATTTCATTGATACCCTGTGAAACAATTCGCAATGCATCAATGTCCAGTCCTGAGTCAGTTTCGTCGAGGAGGGCCAGTTGTGGCTGGAGAAGCAGCATCTGTAAGATTTCAAGTCGCTTTTTCTCTCCACCGCTGAAGCCATCGTTGACATATCGAGAGAGAACAGCTTTTTCCATCGATAGTTTCTCCATGGCAGTGGTGAGTTCCTTACGGAAAGCGCGACCCTTCGGGGGTTCATCTCGAACAGAGGCAACAGCCTTTTTCAGGAACGTTCCAACTTGAACACCGGGAATTGAAGCGGGGTACTGGAACGACAAAAACATCCCGTTGCGAGCGCGCTCGAAAACGTCGAGATCCTCAAGAGGTTCGCCTTTGTAGAACACCTTACCCTCAGTAATTTCGTAGGCAGGATGCCCCATCAGAGCATTCGCCAGTGTAGATTTACCTGCCCCGTTTCGGCCCATTAGGGCGTGGATTTCACCGCGATGAATAACCAAGTTAACCCCTTTAAGAATTGGCGTACCTGCAACGCTAACATGAAGATTTTCGATGCGTAAGATTTCCTCTGACACTACCCTCACCCAATATACCCTTGAAGCACTCCTTTATCAAGTGGTGTAAGGGTATTTTGACAGTTTCTTAAAATTCCGTGATTTTTACGCTCACTCGTGATGGCATCATTGAAGAAGAAGCGCAGAGAGCGAGGGATATGACCGACGACGACCTTGTTGCTCAGTATGCAGCGGAAGCGAAGGCCGCAATGTCTGAAGAAGCCATGCGCAGGGTCGCTGAATCCACCGACTCCGAAGTCGAAGCGAAACTGCGTTCGACTTCGCTTCTTGAACTGCTTCACACTGAAGAATTTGTGCCAGCACTACTTGCTCGACTTGGCGACGTCCGAGCAGCACTCGATGGGCATGGAGGCGGCATTAAAACCACATCTGTCGGGTGGGGGCAAACTGAACATCCAAGCCTCGACCTCGTTCTAGACCTCACCGGTGCATGCCTCTCATGCGGAGCAGCACCTGGTACGCTTGAAGGGGTGAAAACGGATCTTGAAAACGATGAAGAAATAACTCGAATCCGATTTTCATCCGCTCTTCTCGATACTTTTGACGAGTTGGGACGAGAATTCATTCTCGCACATGGCGCTGTAGAGTTCGTCTGAGTGGATGAATTGAAAGGTGCGATGAGTGAGGTCTGCAATATGGGTGCGTGGAGCGAGCAACGGAGAGACGACCCGCAACCGTGCCGCGACAGCGACAAAGGGCGGTTTGAAGTTATTTCACGTGACGGTCGGGCTCGAATTGGACGGCTTCACACCACCCATGGAATTCTTGAAACACCCGCACTGCTCCCTGTCATCAATCCAAACATTCGAACGATTGAACCACGGGTGCTTTGGGATCGATACGGTATCGGAGCCCTCATCACCAATTCATACATTATCTGGAAGCATGAGGAACTCAAAAATGCGGCCCTGAATGATGGAGTTCACGCTCTCATTGATTACCCAGGCGTCATTATGACCGATTCGGGGACCTTTCAGTCGTATATTTACGGTGACGTAGAGGTTGGTGTTGAAGAAATCGTCTCGTTCCAAACCAGTATTGGTGTGGATATTGCAACCATGCTGGACGTGTTCTCGCGCCCCGACATGACCGAAGAAGAGGTCGACCACTGCGTTGAAGAAACTGTTCGCAGAGCGCAAGCGAGTGTTGATGCATCGGGCGAAACAATGCTAAATGGGCCCATTCAAGGTGGCGTGTTCAAGTCCTTGAGAACCAAATCCGCCCAGCAAATGGGAGCCTTTGACTTCTCAGTTCACCCAATAGGAGGTATTGTCCCGATCATGGAACGGCAACGGTACAAAGACTACGCAAAAGTCATGATGGCAACTCTCCCTCACCTTCCCCCACATCGTCCAGTGCACATGTTTGGGTGTGGCCATCCGATGCTGTTTCCGATGTCTGTAGCCCTCGGCGCCGACTTGTTTGATTCAGCAGCCTACGCTTTGTTTGCACGAGATGGACGACTGCTCACCCCATGGGGTACACAAAGGCTTGAGACGCTAACTGAATGGCCTGAACGAATGCCGTGCGTGGCGTTCACTACGCCCGCAGAAGTTCGAAAACTCGATTCTGATGCTCGTTGTGAACTCTTAGCGCATTACAATCTTGAAGTGACCTTAGCCGAAATCGACCGATGCAAGCAAGCGGTGAGAGATGGGACAATATGGCGCCTTGCAGAGCGCAGAAGCCACCAACATCCTGCGCTTCGAGAAGCGTTCTTGTGGATTTCGACCAACCCACACTCCGCCACCTTTGATGCCCAATTTGTCAAGGACATGGTGTTCGATGACCGTGCTGCTGCTCGTGACCAAGCACCAAACGTTGGACAATGGGAAGATGCGTGGGATTGGTTGGTGGACGCTCAAGAATATCCGCGCAAAGGAGGAGAGCCTTGGGGGGGGGAAGATACGCTCATGCGACCGCATATACTGGCTGCCAAAGGAGCGTTACAGCGTCGCTGGATGCCTCGCCGAAGTCAGACTGTTGGAAGCGATTCACTGTTGTTGATGCACGGCAGCTCAGGGCCGTGGCGTGACAGGCTCAGCGACCTCATGCCCAGACTGGAACATCATTGTCCCGGCCTAGAAGTTATGATTCAGACGCCGGTTGGGCTGCTACCGTACTCGCTAGAAGACCTCAGTCCATTCGCCCACATCGACGGTCCGGATTGGCTATGGAAACGAAGGCCGAATCTCGCAGAAATCCGTGAAGAATTGTCGTTGTATGGTATGGAACATCGCAACATTATCCCCGTAGATTTGGCAGGTGAGGGGATTCAGTCACGCGTGCTGGCAGCTCTTCAATCTGCAGGCGTTGTTGCAGGCGTTACCAATGAAGATGCGAGCGAAGTGCCGCTGACCAAAGAACGACGAGATGAGGCGAAAATGCGCATTTACAGACGCCATGTTCGTGACAAAATGGTGGTGCTGTTCAACTGTTCTGTCCCCGATGCCGATGCATTGCTGGAAGGATGTAGTTTTGTTGTCAATCGGGTTGGACGGGTGAAGAATGCACTTTCCTCACAAGGCCATCACATTGCCAGTCCCCGATTGAAAGACGGGGGTCTATCACTCACTGACAACGGGGCCCTTGCCTTGCACCAACACCGTAAACAACAGTGCCCATCAGGATTTAACGACCAACAGCGACTCTTGGACGGAGAAGGTCTGGCGTGGGTCGTTGTTGATGAGGATGCTGAACCCTTTGTGCTTCAAGGCCGAAACGTGTTCCACGGATTTATCCTTGGATGCGATGCGGGCATATCACCAGGAGATACGTGTCTAATCGTTAACGCAAAGGGGGCGCTGCTCGGTCACGGAATTTCAACACGAACCTCAAACGAACTCCAATCCTTCCAAAAAGGGGTTGCAATCAAAACACGTGGCGGTATGAAATCTCCATCGCAGTGACTCCTGCCGTGGGATACTTCAAAGGGCGTCTCGTCTCTCGTTTTCATGAGGGAGCCTTAGTTGAACGACGACCTCATAATAAAAACCGTGGATTTGACCAAATCGTACGGGCCGCATGTTGCCTTGAATAAACTCAATCTCTCCGTTCCAAAGGGTGCTACGGGACTGCTTGGACCGAACGGTGCGGGAAAATCGACGTTTTTGAAAACAATTCTAGGGTTAATCCAGGCCACTGAAGGTGATGGAACCGTTTTAGGGTTGGACATCCGCACTCAAGGCGACCTCATTCGTTCACGCATCGGATACATGCCAGAGTACGACTCGTTAAACCCTGATATGGAGGCGATCTATCAAGTCAAATATTCGGGAGAATTGCTTGGGATGAACCCCATCATTGCCCAAGCTAGAGCCCATGAAACTCTGCAGTATGTCGGTTTAGGAGAACAACGCTATCGTACGATTGGAAGTTATTCAACCGGTATGAAGCAAGCGACGAAGTTGGCATGTGCCCTCATTCACGACCCTGAATTAGTGATTGCTGACGAACCCTCAAACGGGCTTGATGCAAGTGCTCGTAAATACATGATTGAAACGCTCAACAACACGGTTGTAACGGGGAAGCGTTCAGTCTTGATGGCATCCCACCTGATGGATGATGTCGAACAGGTCTGTGACAACTTTATCCTACTTCACAAGGGGAAACTCGCTGCACAGGGTAGAATTGCCGACCTCAAAGCGTTCGATCGTGAAATCGAAATTCACGTCTGGGGTGGAGCATCACGGCTTGCCGAAGCAATGGAAAAAGCTGGACTTAGCGTCCGAAGGGAAGGCAGAGTGATGCGTATCCTTCACCAAGATGAAGACACGACGCACACGATTCTCAAGTGCGCTGCTGATGTTGGAGCACAAGTACGAAGGATGCACGAGTATGAAGCATCGCTGGAAGACCTGTTCTTGTCGATTATGGAAAATCTCGGTTACGATGTCAAGAGCAGTGATGACCTGCTGGCATCTCCCGCGCAAGCACGCAAGGTCGATGCACCAGAACACATGGGAGGTGGCGCAGCATGAGTGAAAACCCCGCTGCAAATCATCGCCCACCACCCCCAAACAGTGAAGAATTCGCTGCTGAATCACCCGTGACTGGTAAAGGCAGGATGGAAGCGGCCTGGGGGTCAACGGAAGGTGATGAAGACATCACCGTTCAAGCCTCAGCACCCCAACGGGGTGACGGGCACATTTTCCAGCAAATCTACAAGCCATGGGACGGCCAACTCAATCCGCGTTGGATGAGGAATTGGTCGATTTTGCGTCACCATTTGCTGGGTATTTTCAAGAAGGGACATCGGCCTTGGGGGGTACCAATACGGCTGTTTTTGTTGATTGTGTTCATCGCCTCACTGTCCGATGTTGGACTGACCATTATCTCCGGTCTCATCGGTGATTCAGGCTTGCACTCGATGTGGGGTATCAGCAGGGATAACCTGTACGCTCACGTCCTTGGATTCCTTCCACGAAACATGCTCTATTATCCGGTTGTAGCCGCTCTTTTGGTAGGTGGGGTGATTTCAGAAGACCGGCAACATGGTACTTCTGCGCTCTACTTTTCACGTCCGATTACGCGCTTCGATTACATTGCAATGAAGTTCATTTCAGTTGCCATGATACAAGCCCTGATTATTTTGGTCACATTGGCGCTCTACTATTTCGCAGAAATCGCTACAATGGGGCGTGGATGGGCGTGGATTATCGACACATTCCCCATGTTTTTGGCTGCAATGGGAAGCGGTATTTTACTCATATTCACTTACACGAGCATCGGATTGGCACTTTCAAGCGTATCGAGTGGGAAGTTTTTCCCCGGAATCGCCCTGTTATCAATCATCCTTGGAACCAAAACATTGGCCTTCATCGCGAGCAACCTGTTTGATCGTGAAATCCTCTACCTAATCTCTCCGTATGACTGCCTAGCACACGTTGGACAAGCCATTATCGGTGTCGAGCCGACCTACGATCAGTACTCGTGGACATGGTCATTAGCCATGCTGGTTGCCATGAACGGGCTTGCACTCTATGTCTTGAGTTCGAGGGTTTCATCCATGGAGGTGACTCGCGAATGATTCCAGATTTTGACCAGCAAGGTAAGGCGGAAACGACAGCGTGGCAACCTGAGGTGAACGTTCCAGCAATTTTGCTTGAGAATGTATCAAAGAGTTATGGCCGAATATTTGCGCTATCCAACATCACTCTTGCACTCAACGGTGGGGTGACGGGTATTTTGGGCATGAATGGGGCTGGAAAATCAACCTTGTTCAACATCTTGATGGGTAAACTCAAACCCAGCCAAGGCTCGGTGAAATTGTTTGGAACCGACCCGTGGAAAAATCCCGCACCCTATGTCAGAGTTGGGTATGTGCCAGAACATGAAAAAATGTACGATTGGATGACCAGTTATGAATTCGTTTCAACATTTGCGCGTCTCAACGGACTCACTCGTGCAGAGGCAGGTGTCGAAGCAGAACGCGTCTTAGAATTCGTCGGACTCAGCGATGTAGCGCACAAGAAAATTGGCCAATATTCGAAAGGAATGCGGCAGCGTGCGAAGATTGCTCATGCACTTGTCAACGACCCAGAACTAATCATTCTTGACGAACCGTTGCAGGGTTGCGACCCGTTAGCTCGAACGACAATCATGAACGTGATTCGTGAACTTGGTAGGCAGGGTAGAACCGTCTTAGTGAGCAGCCACATCCTGCAAGAAATCGAACGAATCACTGAACAAATCGTGATTCTTCACCACGGGAGGTTGTTGGCGCTGGGCAACCTTCACGCAATCCGAGAGCGACTGGACCAAATCCCACATCGCATTTCGATCCAAACACCAACACCAAAACAACTCGCTAAAGACGTCATTGATATCGATGAAGTCTATGGAATCTCGTTTCCGGACGGTCAAAACATTTCAATCCAGACACACAACCTCGCAGCCATTCACTCACAACTCCCTCGAATCATTGTAGAGAACGGGCACACCGTCACGGCGATTGACAATCCCGACGACGACCTTGCGTCGATTCTGGGATACCTCACCGGCGGAGGTGGCAAGTGATGGCAACCAAACCGGACTCCGTGTATCGCGGCATGGACCGAAAGGCTGCAGCAATCGTCGAATTCACACTTCGTCAATATCGAACGAAAAATTCCACTTGGGTCGTACTCGGGGTTGGTTTCACCGCTCTAGCTCTCATTTTCATGATTTACATCGCAGCGATGACCGATGTTGTTGAAGCGGTGGACAACGATGGAGATTCGTATGATTACGATAACGATGGCTACCCGACAGGGCAAGAAGTACGGTTAGGGACAGACCCATTCGACGGTTCGTCGCATCCAGGATTGTTCGACCCACCGGTTGTTCCTGACCCCGCTTCAATGTACGTGAATGAGGACGGTTTTGATTGGGATTTATCCGCAAGTGGACCGACGGCCACCATGGGATTCGATGATGATGGCGACTGCCTTGATGAGAATCGGACCGCTTCGCAAAAAGACCAGAACGACAACGGCATTCCGTGTGATATCCTTCTTGTATACTACCAATCTGTGCTAACCAGCGGTGGTGATTGGGAGGTATTGGCGGATAATGGCGTCGATGAAGACCCAGACGAAAACGAGTACGCTCAGGAAGCCATCCACGTTGCGTTCGTACTTTCAATTGGGAAACTTGGATTCGTACTCTTGCTTGGAATCTTCTTGCCGTTGTTCATGGCAACTGGATTAATTCGCGATGAAATGTCATCCGGCACGATGCATTTCTTGATCGCAAAGCCAATTTCGAGAACTGAAATTTTCCTGTATAGGGTGTTGGGATACCTCGGAATCGTATGGCCATACATCATTGCACTTGGTCTGCTTGGCGCACTGATTACTGGATTCCTCGGCCCCAGTGACGGGTTCTTCAGATTCCAAGATTTAGGGGTTTGGCTTTCCATCATCTTTGCAACGATGTTGGCGACACTGGTCTACGGAATGTTGTTCAATGCACTTGGAGTTTTATGGAAGTACGGAATCATTCTGGCCATTCCGTTTGCAGCATGGGAACTCGGTATGGCGCTGCTTTCGATGGGGGCACCTGAAACCACCCTACTTCGCTTCTCTGTAATTGGATGGGCGTTGATGATTATCGACTCAGCCGCAATGTTTGTTTGGCCGAACCTCGATTTGTTCATCGCCATGGGCAACTGGGGTGGAAATGGTGACGGAGGCTGGCTTGGAGATTCCTCGCTGGAAGGGTCAAACGCTCTCGCCTTTGCTGCATCCAAGCCCGGTCTTGGTCTCTCTGCATTTTGGTCACTGACCGTATCCAGCCTCGTATTGCTGTTCCAAGCCGTCATGCTCTGGTTTATCGGCGGGGCTTTGTTCAAAGGGAAGGAAATTCAATGACGCGGGAGACCTTCACGGGAGATTTATCCCAAATGTGGTCGTTGCAAAATCGGCCGCCACTTCACCACCTCACCTGGGATTGGTGGTGGTGGTTGGTAATGCTGGACGACCCCGAAGGCCGTCCAAGTGGTAGACAACTGATGGTATTGTGGTCGACTAAGGACAACCCGCTGGTCAATGTCAACGGTATGCCTTGGACACCTGAAGGCCGTCCCGGTTTCGATGAAAACAGGGCAATGGCACTGGATGGGATGGTGTGTGCGTGGTGGTTTGATGGAAAGCGAATGCACGAACCGGTGATACAACGCATCTGCCGAATTCTCGCACTCCCCGATTCACACCCTCAATGGCCCGGTAAGGAAGCGAGCACAGGCAACGGAGGCGGAGCAGTGGTTCCGCTCACTGATGATGACTTGTCGATGGGATTGAAGAGCGATCTTTCCTCGTTCTGGATTAACCTGCACACCGATGAATCCGCCGCCCATCCAGACGTTCCCAAGAAATTTCAATTGGAACTCACCCCGTGGACTGAAGCGACTTCCACTGCACAGCACGCAACGGCAACTTATGCGGCTAATATGGGCTATGACATCCTTCGTTTGCACGGTACCAAGGTCAAAGGAATGCTTGACAATGAACATGTCAACGGTACTGCTTACTTCCAAAAGGTATGCGTTCAAGCACCGTCAGTACCGTGGTATTGGGGTATGCTTCACCTCGATGATGGATCGTATATCGACTGGTTTTTGCCACATGTATCGTTTACTGTGAGTGCTCATGATAATCGTCCGTGGAAGCGGCGTGATTTTGGTCATCTCGGTCTTTCTCAAGGTGGTTTATTCCACGACCCTGTACATGGTCGAAGTGTACGATTCAATCGTGTCAAGATCAAGAAAACAGCATCCGAGCTTGTTGAAGGTGATCACGCACATTTTCCTGGTGCACCTCTACCGGTGTTTGAAATCCATATGTTGAGCGACACGACATCGATAGAATTGACCGTCAAAGCCATCGAACGAGCACACTGGGCCTTTGACCAGCCTACCCGTGGCGGGCTCTCTTCACACCTAACATACAATGAATATCCTTTGAAACTTGAGCGCCTCCGGATTCGCGATGAATTTGGAACACGAAAGGAAACTGATTATCAGTGGGCCCGTGGAAATGCAGAACATTCATGGGGATTATTGCATTGAATCACTCATTTCTATCTAAACTACCGCTTGTGTGAAGGTTTATGTGCGTGAAGTGACAGACACGCCATGGGAGAGGTTGCTGTGAGCGAAGAATCCGAGTCCGTAGAAGAACAACCCGAGGCAGAAGCAGCCGGTGAAACATCCGAAACAAGTGCTCCTGAAACACCAACAACTTCCGATACACAAACCACCAGTGAATCGAAGAAAGAGGCAGAACAGGCCCGCCTTTCCAAGACCTTCCGCCTCATTCCTGGCGAAGATGTGCTGCTCACAAAGCGACCGAGCGTGTTTGCATTCATTCCAATGTACATTGTCGGAATTCTTTCTCTCGGCATTCACTTCTTGTTCAACCGGGCTGGAAGCATGGCAAGTGATAACTTCGCACTCGACCTCCTGTACGCAGCGATGGATCTCGATTTTAACGAAACCCTCCCTATAGGGTTCGTGTTCACAATGATACTGCTCGCATGGTTAAACCGATTGCTGAACGTGTCAACTTCTGGCCGGTGGGTCACGGTCTACCTCCTCATTGTCGCAATCACGCCAATCATCATCCAAATTGATTATGTTGTGAGTCTAATTGCAGGCGACAGTTATGATGAACTCATTCCTATTGACTACAGTTACACTCTGTTTGGAATGCTCTACTTTGCCATTTTCATGGGACTAACCTATTACTATCAGCGAAGTTTCCATTACGCCATCACCTCGGATGCAGTCATTTTCGAACACAGTTTCCTGCTCTCTCGTTCACACCGACGCATTTTGTTCGATCGCATTTCGGAAGTCTTGGTTGAACGAACTCCAATCGGCACTTTGGTTGGATTCGCCACGGTTACGATTCTCACAGATTCAGGCGTAGGAATTGTTGAGGAAAACACTGGCTCGAGTATCCCAAATTCGATCCCTGGCACCCAAGAGAACGCCAACGACTCGAACGTCGAAAAGGCTGGAAAAGGCATCATTCGGTCAGTACTTGGGCTTCTCACCTACCAGCGAACCATTCGCACTGTTCGCCCTGACCCAAAACACTGCATGTACAACATCCAGAACTGGGAAAAAGCAAAGCTACTGCTCAATGAAATGCACAAGAAAAACAGCCAATCTCATCTTCTAAGCGATTTGAAGAAGACAATGGAAGCATCGACCAAAGACTAATCCACCAACTGAATGAGAGACTGATACAGCGAGTGTTTCAAAAAGCGCAATGATGCGCAAACTAACGAGGCGATGATATGAGCGATGACAAAGTACTGCAAGGACCCATTGAGAAACTACGTAGCGGTGACCTCGACGGTGCCCTAACCGAACTTGACGAATTGATGGGCTCGCACAAGAAAAACGCCCAAGTTCATCACATGTACGCTGAATTTGCGAACATGAAAAACACGGAAGCTCAGGAAGACGTCATCCCCGGCGGTAAAATCATGATGGCTTACAAGAAAGCCATGCAACTGGATGAGGAAAACGTCGAATACATCGGAGATTTCGCCACCTTTGCACTCGAGTGCCGTCGAATACCCGTTGCAGTGAAAGAATTCCAGCGCTATGCCCGCCGCCTCGAAATCGAGGATATTCCAGTCGACGAAGTCTTGTTCAATGCAAGTCGTAACATCGTTGATGCTATTGAAGTCATGGACCCAACAAAGCAAAACCCAATGGTCCAGCCTTGGTTGAAGCAAGCGCTCATCTGGTCAGTTGGTGGCTTAGGTTACAACGCTGAAGAAGCCATTGAAATGCTCTCTCGTGAAGATTGAGGTGAGCCGATGACGAACGATACTGTTCGTCTTGCATTCCGAATAGGCTACCTCGGTGATTCGTTTCACGGTAGCCAAATCCAACCAAATGTGGCCACTGTACAAGGCGAACTCATTCGCGTCTTTGAAAGTCTCAAATGGCTTGATAAATCTGATGAACATCATAATTTAGTGCTCTCAAGCCGAACCGATGCTGGTGTGCACGTGCGACTGAATGGCGGCGTAGTTCGAATTGAACGGTCGTTGTGGGCTGTTCTCACACCTCGTAAGATGGTTCGTGCACTTGATGACAGGCTTCCAAAAGAAATTGCATTTCTTGATGTTCGAGAAGTCGATGAAGAATGGAATCCGCGTATGGCGAATCATCGAACCTATCGCTACAGGCTTGAGGGTATCGAATTCTGGAACTACCCCGGCGACCAGTTCAATGAATGGCTTGGCATGTTTGAGGGAACCTACAACGCAACCAATTTTGCTCGTCTCGAGGAAGGGAAAAATCCAATCCGAACGATCCTCTCGTGTACGCCTTGGATTGTGAACGGCAGAACCATTGGATTTGAGATCGTTGGCGAAGCTTTTCTTTGGAATCAAGTTCGACGTACTGCAATGGCTCTGCACAGAATGTCGATTGGAGAACTGACAGTCGAGCAAGTGCGTGCCGCTAAAGAGCATCCTGAAACCCCTGCTGACTTTGGAGTTGCACCAGCAGATTGGTTAATTTTGTGGGGGGTCGATTGGGATGAAATGCACATTCCAGCGTCAAATCATTCCATTGAACACCTTTCCAGTCCTCCTACAGGACCGGCTGTAGAACGCACAATGAGGAAGCGATGGAGGGAAGCCGCTCGCATGGAGATGAAAAGTCTCCTGTACAGTGAATGGGCAGCGATAGGTGAACTTCCAATCGTTCAACATCGAATCAGTTAGACAGTTCGATTTCGAGTAAATCGCCGTCTTCCAATGAAAGACGTTCACGCAAGAACGAACTTGCGATGATTTCTACAACATCAATGTGACGGGTT
>TARA_B100001093_G_scaffold131822_1_pt1 | contig 37534 bp, 30 predicted proteins | sample TARA_B100001093 | Tara Oceans TARA_B100001093 (sample SAMEA2623116) | marine metagenome | biome: marine biome (ENVO:00000447); feature: surface water layer (ENVO:00002042); material: "saline water (ENVO:00002010), including plankton (ENVO:xxxxxxxx)" | depth 5 m | reverse complement strand
CCGTCATGTGCCTTCGTGTTCGTTTGAACCGAAGTTGGTGAACGTCCGACCCGAGAGGGTGAGAACCGCTGAAACGCTAGAATGGCAGGACCCACTGTGGCCACTGTTCATTATCAGATGACTTACTCACAATGATGAGTACAGGTCGGCCAATTGCCGAGAGTACCTCTTCAAGCGGAGTTCCGGTAGAGGGAGGAATCACGCCATCTCGCATGTCAACTGCTAGCCAAGCATCGGGATACTGTCCCTTCCACGCATCGAGTTCTGCTTCGATACCTTCCGGAGGAATACCTTGCCGAACACTGGCGATAAAACCCCAGTCGCTGAAGCATCTTCTTTGAGCATCAGACCACAAAAATATACGTGGATGTGATGGAAGGCGTTCGAGCTGTTCAATCGCTTCAAACTCCGTTACGCAAACAGGGCGATTCGGCATTGGCATAGGCAATGAATGTCGCCAAGTGCGATCCAAATCTATAGGCTCACGGCGACGCATGGATTGGCTACAACGGTCTATGATTTCAACGTTCTTCTCTATCGATTAAACCCGTTCATTGGAAACCATTTCAAGCGAACCTTCATGCCCTCTATGCTACGCCCACATACTATGGCAAGCGCCAATGCTCCACCACCGCAACCACCCGGTGGCTCAATGCTCATGATGCTCGGTGTCATGCTGCTGATGACCGTATTGCTGATCAATCCCGAAATTCGATTGTTCTTAGGAGAGACTGCAGACCCTGTCCTTGGACCGCTGTTGCCCGAAGAGTCGTACTTCGTGTTCACAGTTTTGATTCTTGGAAGTTTTTCGATGACACTGAATACGGTTCTTCGAAACTTCTTCACCGACCCGCTTGCTCAAGCGCACATTGGTCACCGAAATGGGCAAGTCCGCAAAATGCTGAACGATGCAAGAATCTCTCGTGACACAATTCTACAAGAAAAGGCAACAACGCTGCAGCAACAAATGATGCCAGAACAGTTGAAGGTTCAGATGGGAGCCATGAAGCCAATGGTATTCACCATTGTATTTATCATGGCAATCTTTGCATGGCTGACCACGACTGTTGAAAACTTCCGTGTTGACTATGTATCCTTGCCTTGGGCATCCGAGTGGAATCTGCTTGATGACAAGTTTCTCTTTTTCCCAGCTTGGATTTGTGCATATATCTGCATGAGTGCTCCACTCGGTCGAATCATTGACCGCCACATCAAACTGTTCCGCTATCGAAAGCATCCCTTGGTAGAAGCAGGTAAAACCATCAAAGAGCCGCTTCTCCATCTTGTTGCAACATCAACGACGACTGAAAGCAGTGATGCTCGAAGAAGAAGAGAGCGAAGTCAGCGAAGTAATCCTACGAAGAATCGTTCAACTGCGAAAGAAGAGAGTACCGCTAGAAGCAGTTCGAACAGACGCTCTCGCAGTTCCGAATGCCCTGAGTGCGGCATGGATAAAATTACCAAATTGGGTCCACGTACTAAACGCTGCGATGTATGCCGTCATGAGTGGGTGTAAGCATGCCACTCATCACCGTCTCAGGTCACCCTGGAAGCGGTACAAGCACACTGGTTCAAGGCTTGGTTGATCTCCACGGATGGTCTTCGATCAACGGTGGAGACATATTTCGTGCTGAAGCGAAACGTAGGGGGTTAGATTTAGAGGCTTTTGGCAAACTTTGCGCAATGGATGACGAAGTTGACCGGAGTTTGGATGTTCTGCTCCAAGAACACATGAAAGAGGGAACTTACTCCATCGTCGAATCACGCCTTGCTGGTTGGTGGGCGTACAAGCTTGGGCTCAAATCTCACAGATTATGGATTGATGTCGACGAAAACGAGCGAGCAAAACGCGTCGTTTCCCGAGAAGGTGGAACACTTGAACGCGCTTTGGAAGCGAACCGTACGAGGGCCTCGGTTGATGGGCAGCGTTTCATGGAACTCTACAATCTGCTACCTGAACAGCGAGAACCCTATACCACAGTACTGGACGCGACAAACCTCAGCAAGCAGCAAGTCTTGACTGAGGTCATCAAAATATTGGAGGCAGAGAGATGAATTATCACATATTGGAAACTGAACCAACAACCAATCAAGCCATCGGAGGGAGACCTGATGCACGTGACGTTGAACAGCGTTTAGCAGCGGGTTTCATCCTTCTTGACAAGCCGGCAGGACCTACATCTCACCAAGTTGCTTCATGGGCACGTGACCTCTTCGGACTTGAGCGACTCGGGCATGGAGGTACGCTTGACCCCTTTGCAACCGGAGTTCTACCACTTATGGCTGGAAAATCGATGAAACTCACAAAAAAGATTCTCAACCATCGAAAGACGTACGTCTGCGTCTTTCGGTTTTCTGAAGAACCCGATGAAGCGAAACTTCACGAAGTCATGACACGATTAACTGGACGAGTCTACAATGTTCCTCCGGAAGTGTCCGCTGTCAAAGTTCAAGTTCGCACGAGAAAAATTTTCTCGTTTGAATTAATTGAGCGAAAAGGAAAGGACATCATCGCTCGTGTTCACTGCGAGGCTGGAACATATATTCGGACAATGGCTCGAGATATGGGTTTGCTGCTCAACATGAAAGTACAGTTGAAGGAATTACGCAGAGATACATCCGGAGTCTTTTCGCTTGATGATTGTGTGACACTTCAAGAATTAGCAGATGCACACTGGCTGTGGAAGGAATGTGGTAAACCCGAAGCCCTGCTGAGAATAATTCATCCCATTGAAAAAATGCTTCTCGACCTACCCTCTGCTACGGTGAAAGACAGTGCTGCTGCTGCCCTCGCACATGGTGCGCCGCTGTTACGTCCAGGACTGATCAACATCGAAAAAGGCGTTCAAAGCGGCAAAGAAGTGTATGTTCAAACCTTGAAAGGCGAGGCCGTCGGTGTGGTGACACTCACGGTCAGTTCTGATGAACTGGTGAACAAGCCTGACGGCGAGATTGCTCGCCCAAACATGGTACTTCTCGATGAAGACATCTATCCACGACGGTGGAAGTCTCCAGAATGAGACCTTCACGCTTCGACGTATTCTTCGTAAATATATTCCTCGGTTTCTATTCGTATTTTCAATACTGACATATGATTCCCACATCCACTTTGTCAACGAGTTGAACGGTCCCCACGACCTCAAAGCAGTCTTTTGTGAGACGGTCTACCTATCAAGTTTGAGGGCGTTTTTCGCGTTATCCGACAGTGGAGGTTTTTTCAGCACCTCATTCCACCGGATTATTTTTCGACTTTCCGAATCTTTGCGGGCGTCAAAAAGACAAACAGTCCGACAATAGCAAGAATTGCTACGATACTGCCACCCCAAAACACCCCATCACTGACGACAGACTGTGATGAAGTATCTGCCGATTCTGCCGCAGGCTCGATTTGTACTGCTACGACTGCTATGTTGTTGTCTTCTTGGCCCTCTGCTATTTCCATACCTCGGTCGATGGTAGCTTTAATCTGGACTTGCGAAACATCGCTTGGGACCTGCCATTCACAGGTGACATAGTCGACCTGGCCCGGTTCGAGCAACGGGAGGGTGGCTAAGTCAATTAATTGTGCATTTGATTCACACCGAACCGATACCATGCTCGCTTGGGCTTGACCAATGTTTCGGACGAAGACACGCAGTGAATGAACGTCACCTGCTCGAAGCGTTCCATCACCAAGTTCAATTTCTTCTACAATCAAATCAGGTAGAGCAAGGACTTCTAAATCCAAGATTCGTTCATGGCATGACGTTTGGTCACACAATGTCACGAGAAGTGAGGTGAAACCCGGGTTGGGGGCGGTAATGGTGAGTGTTTGATCAACGAGGTCAATCGTCGCCCAACTTCGATTCGTCGTTGCAGTCAACTCAGTTGAATCAATATCCGTGAATGAAAAGGGGACGGTGGTTGCGACAGATAGTTCAACTGGAACAAGAGATTGGAATTCGGTGAGTTGAGGTTGGTCATCGACATTCTGAACGTTGACCAAAAATGTCTCAGACCACTGATTACCTGCACTGTCACTAACCGTTGTGACGATTGTAGCCTGACCTGAGGCTTCCGGCTGCAGGGAGATTCGGACATCACCCTGAGTGGTATCGACGGTGACGAGAGAAGGGTTGGAATTGGTGAACGCAACGCTCAGTTCTTCGAAATCATTTCTATCATCCGTGCATCGATGCAAGAACGGTAGAATTCGCCCACCGCCATCTTCAGTGAGACTTTGGTCACCAACCGGGATACAAACTGGATTTTCATCCCATTCAATCTCGTATCCTCCAGTAACAGCTAATGAAGTGACTTCGAACGAAGTGGTACTCGAATGCCCTAAGGAATCCCAAGTGAACCACGCTTTCAACTCGACGCTAATCGAATCATCACCGGGCGACATGAATTGCCCGATGGGATACATCTGGTTCAGCGAGGATGAAAGTTCAACAGGCTGATTGGTAACAAGTTGATCGTTGACGAACAGGAGCCAGCGGGAATATGTGGAATCGAGTCCGTCAACATCACCCAAAATACGTCCGGTCAGTGAAAGAGTAGGGTCGTTAACATCGACGGTGAGTGAGGCGATGCAACTTGCGTTAGCAGTGACACGAAGAAGTGTGAATTCAAAATCTGGAAGGAGCATGTGTTCGTCCATGGGTGCGAAGTCAGCGTAGCTTATACCGTCGTCCGATGATGCAAATTCAAGTTCAACGTCATCGATGGATTCGTTATCTAGCGTGTAATGCACACGCCCAATTCGCTGATTGGGTGGAGTGAGGATGGCATCGCTGGTCCAGCGTCCGACATCATCGGGAGTGCTGGATTGTAGTCCGCAGTCTGAAAGTGCCATATTCTGCGAAACACCGAGGGAGAGATTAACTGGGAGAATCGGCATTGAGTGACCGCTAAACTGCGCCGTTGCACTACCATATTCTCCGCCATACCACGGCGTCTGCATCGTCACCTGAATGCCGACAGCATCAACGTTGAGTTGCGAGTCATCTGTCGAACCTACTGAGACATAGTCCAGGGTGAGGATCGAATTCTGAATGGTAGCCCAGTTCCAATCTGAGAGTGAACTCACGTTGTACTTCCAGTGGTTTGACATGTAATCAAGGGAACCTTGGGTGTGAGAAAACGTCGTGAGTGATTCAAAATCCCCATCGTATTCAATCGAGATACGGACAGAATCTTGGTACAGTGGGTCAGGGACTGAAAAAGCAACAACAACTTGGACATCCAATACATCATACGCAGTAGAACCAGCCGCCGTGAACGAACTGAGTTCAATCACCGGACCTGTTGTCCATGCGAACGCCGAATCTGGCGAACCGATGGAATTGTTTGAGTCGGTTGGGGACGCTTGTGACCAGAAGATCATCGTATCGTGGTTTTGCGGACGTTGATGGAACATGGTAAGTCTGTCATCTGCAACCATGACATCTGTGTAGGTCGCTGATGTCTCAGCGAATGAAGTGAACGAACCAAGTGTCCACTCTTCAGCGTTGGAAAAGCCACCTTCCGGGAACAAATCAACGGTATTCGTTTGATGGACTGAACGAGATGCTACGGTTTGTAGCGGTGCCAAAAACAGTACCAGCAACACGATGATGACGACGGAGTGGTTTGTTGAACCTCTGCCCATACAACAGGAGATGGGCGAACCCACTTCAATAAGATGGTTGAATGTGTACCGTTTCTTCGATTGATTCTGATGAAGACTTCTACGGATTATTGAAATACCACGCGCATGACGGCAGACTACCTCTCATGGCTGTGATGGTGTAGGGGTTAGCACGGCAGATTGTGGTTCTGCCAGCCCGAGTTCAATTCTCGGTCACGGCCCCTCTTACTCATCCAGTTTACTTTGTTCGATGGTGTGGCCCATACGCTCAACTTTGGTTTCCAGGTAGGAACGGTTTCCCTCACCTACACCAACGACAAGTGGTATCAGTTCGACAACATCAATCCCAAGCGCAGTCAACTGGTCTTTCTTGTTGGGATTATTTGAAAGAAGAGAAACGGAATCAATGTTCAGTGATTGCAGCATTTTAGCGGCAATACCGTAATCGCGTCCGTCTCCTGGAAGACCGAGCATGAGGTTTGCATCCAATGTATCTGCACCTCGATCTTGTAAGTGATAGGCTTGAATTTTAGCATGGAGTCCAATTCCCCGGCCTTCTTGGCGCAGGTATAACAGGCAACCCCAGCCACGCTGGGCAATGGCACGAAGAGCAGCATCAAGTTGTGGACCACAATCGCATCGTAGACTTCCAAGTGCGTCACCGGTCAAACATTCTGAGTGAAGCCGAATAAGGACTGGGTCTGGTCCAGACATATCGCCTAAGGTAAGGGCAACATGGTCAAAGCCTGTGCTCGGCTCATGGAAAATTCGAATTTTGAAATCTCCATACTCTGTCGGAAGTTTTGCTTCACTCGGAACCGATGCCGGTTCGGTTAGCGCAATATTCTGCATCTCATCAATCAAGAAATCACCTCTATTAAAAATCGAAGTTCACCAGCTCGCTCTTCGACTGAAAGGATATGGTTACTGTTTCGAGAAGTGAGTAACGGCATATCATGAAGCGTTTCGGGGTCGTCCGCCCAGACCTCCAAAATTTGGCCTTTACCCATGCCCTTGAGTGCCTTTTTAGCTTCTGATACAGGTACAGGGCAGAAAAAACCAATCACATCAAGCCGGTGTGTAGGTAGCACAGACGCCCCAAGACCGTATGGAACTACTTCCACCATGGTTTGGCCAGTGCGTCCTCCCTTTTATATCTCGAGAATCATGAGTGTAACTTAATCAAAGTGAAAAAGAACGGAACTACGAATTCATGAATCGACCACACCTTGATGAACAGGAACATCTACCATGTAGCATGACCTCAAAGCCCGCGGCCGTCTCTAGGAAAGACGATCTTACGTGGTCTGAAGTTGGTCAACTTGGAATGCGCTATGCTCGTTTCCCCATTGCACTCTTGTGCGTTGAAGCCTTCTACTGGTTTCTCACCCAGCCGTCGGATACTCTTGCACCTATTCAAGTCACTGAAGCATGGTTATGGAACGCTGCGACCAATCTATTGTACAGCGATGGAGAATTTGTCGCCTCAACCTTATCCACGCACAACGGTTGGTTGACCAGACTGGATTTCACCCACCCAGATTTTCCTGGCAACTACAACACAGTGGCCCTGTACGTCTCCGATGAATGTGCAGGTGTTCACGAAATGATATTCCTTTCAACCTTGGTCGCGATGACTGAAGGTGTTCCACAAAAATTGAAAATTCGCTCCATTGTGGTCATGTGTTCGATTATTTATGTCTTGAATTTAGTTCGTCTCATCATGTTTTACCCAATTGCATTGGAAGACTGTATTGCTAACCCGAATCAACCAGAATGCCTTTCAGGCATGTGGAATTTCCACACTGCAGTCTACGAGTGGGGATTCTTAGTCGTTCTTATCACCATGTGGCTGATATGGTTTTGGAGAGTTGGTGGCCCCGCTCGAACCCTCGATGCCAGTGCGTCAACCGATGAGCTATGGCGGCTACAAGTCCGAAAGGTCTGGGAATCAAAGCATGTCGCTATGATTGGAATCGCACTGGTCCTGATCGCATTTGCAGCCTTCAATGTAACGACAAACGAAGAGGCAATGGAAGCAAAGGAAACCCTTGATGTCTGCTATTTCTCTGAATTAGTTACTTCGGAATGTGGCCAGGCACAAAATCGATGGGATGATGCGATTGGTTATGCATGGTCGCTTTCAGCATTAAGTCTGGTTGTCATTGCAGGAACTACGATGACCATAGAACGTAAGGACGAGCACGGCCAGTGGCATACGTCGCTGTTCAAAGTACGAAACGCCGACCAAGAGGAATAGCGTTATTCTACGATAAGACCGGTTACTTTGTGACCTTTCATTTCGTGCTTCTCTAGCGCCTTGATGGCAAGGCCAACCTTGCTTGTATGAATGCTGATAAACGTAGCATCGTTGTTGAAGTGGACATCACCAATGGCCATTTCGTCACAACGAAGTGACTGCTGGAACCATGATGCAACATCGAGAGATGAACCGGCAGCAGACTGTTCGATATCTAACTGAAGAGTGACGAATCCAAACACGTCAGCAGATTCGCCGTAGTCGTCTTGGCGCTTCACGGGGTCTCGGTCAACGCCAGGCGGAAGTTCTGGAGTTTCCGACTCGATAATATCAAGGCCATAGGTCGCCATAATCTTGGAGAGTTGCGGTGAGTCGTCACGCGAAACAAGGCTCCACGCCTCTCCTTTGCGACCAATTCGGCCCGTTCGGCCGACGCGGTGAACAAAGGAATCTAAATCTACAGGAAGGTCGTAGTTGATGACAAGAGTGATGCCATCAACGTCAATTCCACGGGCTGCGACATCTGTAGCAACGATGGTTTTCACTTCACCGGTTTTGAATCGATTCAAGATTTTTTCACGCTGATTTTGGCTCAAATCTCCATGCAGACCCTCGACCACGAATCGATGTTTATTCAGTCGCTGAACAGCGAGGTCGACCATACGCTTTGTATTGCAGAAAATGATCGTCTGGTCTTCATCATCCATCCGGCACATTAAGCGTCCCAGTGCCCATAATTTGTTGGCACGACCAATACGGATACTGTACATGTCAATTGGCGGAATGTCGAGCTCGTCAGAATTGGTGAGAACAAACTCAGGTTCAGACATGAATTCATGAGCAGTATCGATAATTTCCTGTGGGAATGTTGCAGAGAACAGCAACGTTTGTTCGCGGTGTTTCATCCGTTCAACGACCCACATGATGTCAGGAAAGAACCCCATATCGAGCATCCGGTCGGCTTCATCGAGACAAAACAGGGTTGGAGACTCAAGCGAAATGTGTCCTCGCTCGGACATGTCCATCACTCGACCAGGTGTACCAACGATGATATCAACGCCGCCAGCAAGTGATTTGGCCTGTTTATCGAGGTCAGTTCCGCCGTACACGGTTTGAATGCTCAAGCCAGAATTCCCTTGCAGAACTGAAAATTCTTCGGCAACTTGGTTCGCAAGTTCACGGGTGGGTGTGAGTACCAGTGCTTGAAGGGTTCCAGTAGGTGAACATCGTTCAATAATCGGAATTCCAAAAGCAGCAGTTTTACCAGATCCTGTACGTGCTTGTCCGATGACATCACGACCACTACGAGCCAATGGAATCGTATCTTTTTGGACTTGGGTTACAAATTCCCACTCCATTGAAGAGAGTCCATCAAGGAGGTGTTGGGGTAAGTCCCAAGAATCGAAGCGGGTTGTTGTGAACATGTTTTCATCTCCGTCTCAGGGTGTCGAAGGGTCACCGAGACGGTGGCGACCCGTTCGAGTGGAATCAGAAGTTATCGCGTTCTGCGATTTCTGCTTGTAGTTCGCCCATCCAATACTTGCGAGCGTTTTCACGGGTAAGTGGTCGGCGAGTTTGACGAACATGCTCGAGCATGTACTGTCGGAATTTGAGGGATTTGTTGCGATTGACGCCTTTCGGGGTGATTCCATCCCACAAGCGTTCGAATTGCTCAGCCTTATCGTTAAATGCTTCAGCCATCATATTCACCTCTAAGCATTCGGCCCACTGACCATTCCTTCTTAACCATACCGACATAGATTTTCTTGGATATGAAACTCAATTCAGGTTCACGTTTAGAAATAATCTGCATCATCGTCGGGAGATTCGTCTTCAAAATCATCATCGTACCCCATCATCTCATCTTGTGATACTGCCTTGTACAGAGGAGCAGTTGCTGTTTCAGCAGGTTTCTTCTCTGCCTGCTCGGCTGCAGTAGTTGATTGCTCGGACGGTGGCTTATCAGCCAGAGGCTGTGGCCGTTCAGGCTCCAAACCAACCCGCATGCCGTGGGCTTCTGCGATTTCTCGGTCAATCGCCGGAACTGGAGCCGAAGGGGCCAACTGTGCATTTTTCTGAGCTTCTGTTCCGTCGAGGGAGGCATCGAATGTCATTTCGTTGAGAGAGGCAATAATTGTGGCATCTGTCTCGGTTTTGAGTAAATCGCTCGCCATGGTACGGAGAATATCTTCACCAAACAGTCGAGGAAGGAGTTCGATGCATGCCGAACGAACTTGAACATCCTTTGAGCGAGTTCCTTTGAGAACAAGTTCGCGTGCTCGACCATGGTCGGAATCGAGGGTTTGAATCGCTTTGATAGCACTCAAACGAACATCAGAATCAGGGTCAACAATCGCTCGCTCAGCGAACAGAGTTGCTATTCGGGATTCTTTACGGGCCAGCGATGGAAGCGTTTTGGCAGCCGCCCTTCGAACTTCCACGGCAGAATCATTCAACGACCATGAAATCAAGTCCCAGACAGCAGAATCTCCGCGGTTGACAATCTTTCTGAGCAACTTGGTAGCCTTTGTTCGTAGCATTGTGTCTTCTTCTAACAGCAGTGAATCAACGTGATCGACCACAACTTCTGGCCACGTATCGCACAACCCAGTCAGACCTTTCCATGCCGCAGCACTGCGCAACCGGTCTGAGGAACGAAGTTCATTGGCAAGAATCGATTCAACACCTGATGGGAACACTGGTGAGGTGACACTGAGGCAGTGACTTGCAGCCTTGCGGACATCGGGGTGGGAGTCATCCATGAGTACTGAGAGCCAGTCAAACAATTCATCGGATTTCAAAACGGCGACTTCAGGAAGTACTTGCAGGGATGCTACGCGTATCGCTGGGTCTTCGGATTCGAAAGATTGCATGAGAAGTGGGTAACTTTTTTGCACGTGATGGCCTTGAAATTTTCCCAATGCTCTAACTGCATCCACGAGGGTGAGTGAATGAGTGGCGTTCATCCATCGCTTAGGGATTGAATCGACGGTTCCGTCGAACAGTTGCAGAATTTCGCTTTGTGAGAGATTCACCCATGGGCCGGTTTCGGATTTGATTTTCTTCTCCACTTTTGGACGACGGTTCATCTCAATTGGACGGCCAGTTCGAGGGTCTCGGGCAATATATTCACGCGTCATAACGACCACTCCGGTGCGCGCAATGCATAGATGCCAATGAAACTATGGATTGAACACGAACCTTTGTCGACGACAGTTCTTGAACTCACTTCTGAAATCCATCGCATGAAGGGGATAATCTATTGAAGCGTGCCCCGTAGGGAAATCATGGGCAATAACGCCGTTCATCGAGCGCAAATTCTCGGTGTAGCGTTGATGTTACTTCTGCTACCATCAAGTATGTTTTTCACCTCGACAGTAAATTCCGACCTCAACGCCGACGAGGAAGCATTCAGAAGTGTACACGAATCGTATGATTTCAACGAATCTCAAGGCTTCACACTCAAGAACATCTCCATCGATAATTCATCAGGTAGCGCAACCCTGAATCGTCCTCTCGTATCGTGGCAAAACATCGCAACAGGTGGTTTGGTTGTGCAAAGAACAGGTGCGTGTGCTGCCTATGTTGAGACAATTGATGAGATTATGCTAATCGGTGGGCGAATCGACCCGGACCCAACTGCAAACGGTGATGAAACATCGACAAACTTTGTCGAGAATTATGCCCTTTCGAACCAAACTTGGTACCCGAATCCGTATTCGATGGCGTCAGACCAGTTGTATTTTGGTTGCGCTTCAATCGGCGACAAGGTCTACACCATCGGTGATTTTTACCCGATGGCCACACCTGAAATGCAGTCTGAGGGAATTGTACAGATTTTCAATGCCTCGAACCAAACATGGACCCAAGAAGACCCAATGCCGCCTGGAACCGCGGTCGGCCTTGCTGGCGTTGATGATTTAGATGGATTCGTGTACGTCGCCGGAGGCGTGAGCATCAAAAATCGCTCGGATACAACAGATCGGTTCATGAGGTACAATCCTGCTTCCAAAGCGTGGGATGAAATGGCGAACATGAATGTTGCAAGGCATTCATTCTCTATCAACGCCTTCCACGGAAAGCTGTATGCAATCGGTGGCCAAACAACCGTGTACAATTCGACCAGCGATTCGGTCGAAACAACCACTCTCAACAGTACTGAAGTCTATGACCCCAGCACAGATTCTTGGACACTTCTTTCTAACCTTTCGTTTTCAATTGCAGCGTATGCTTCGGCTGTTCATAACGATGAAATCTTGATTTCTGGAGGCATCTCGACACATGGATTTGTGTCGCCCTCGAACGATGTGTATGGATACAATCCATTGACGGGTTACATGAGCACGCACTCTCAACTTGCATCCTACATGTTTGACCACACGCTCACAAGTACCAACGGAAGTTTACTTGTTGCATCAGGCGACAGTTCCAACTACCGATTCTCTACCTGGTCTACAAATTATCTCGACGTCTCAGAATTCTTCGTCAATCCTGCCTACCAAGATGGGTGGATTTCCTCCGATACCGTCGACTTGCGAAAAGGTACCCAAGGAGCAACCTCGCCAGTTTGGCTTTCCTTCGACGGTCACCAAAGTGCGAATACGTCGGTCGAACTTCAGTACAAGTTCGAAGACAACCCGTTAGCACTTAGCAACGCTGCCTGGCGCCCTCTTGGAATTCAAAACTCAAGTGATTTCTTCTCCATCGGCAACCACTCTCTGGTTCAAGTCGAAAATGAGCAGTCGTTCATGCAGTATCGGATTCGCCTGAATACGACTGAACTTAACTTATGGGAAATACCAGAATTGTACAATGTCAAGGTCTATTCTGAGGAAGCAACAATTCTCTCACAAATACCGACTGCCCTTCATCCAAACGCAGCGCCAATTGAAATAACGACATTCCACTCTTCCTACAGCACTGAATCCTCGTATTCGCTTCAAATCTCTGCCACCGATGAGGATGGGTTTGTCAACCAAGGTTCACAGCCTGCAGTGTTGGTTTGGAATCCGAATGCCCAAACCTGGAACATCTCTGATCCAGATGGGATGATGCGCACGAATGATGTCGATGTTCAACTCCAATCGTCAGTCAGTGATGGAGATTCCATGGTGTGGAGTCTAGCAATTGATGAGGCTCTCACCAGCGAATATCTCTCTATCCAAATCACGACCAATGGATTACGGGTCACTAATTTCTCGAGTCCTAACATCATGAAAGTGGAAAATATATTGGATGTGAACGTCGTAGGGTATGAGGCTAATTTCTCAAGTTCTGGTGATTCACAGCTTGAATCTTTCGAAGTAGTCCCTGCAGGTACTTCGATTGAACTTCACATCGACCACCGATTTAATTCCACAGGAACGGACCTGTTGTACGGGCTTCTTGAAGCACGAATCCACCTGGACATTGAGCTGCCGGGCGGGGGTTGGTTCAACGATTCCGGTGAATGGTTTGAGTTAGATACGGGACAAATAACGACCGCTAACTACCTCGTGGAAAACGACAGTTCAGGTGTGGGACGGTTATGGATAGAAGCTCGAACACAGGATAATTTCGTGTTGAATGTTCTGCCATCATCGAAGTACATCGTGGTGAATGTTGACAATCCAATCCAAGTCTCGACCACACCACAAACCGGCGACTACACCAATGAAGAATCGATGCGAAACGTGAAGTTTGTCTTTTTCGATGTCGGTGGTTTTTCACAACAAACTGTTTCTGCACACGTCTGGATTGAAGCCTTACATGACGCTGATGCAGATGCACTACCATCGATACAAGAATATGAACAGTACCAACTGTATGTTTCGAATATCGACAATGAGTGGACATTGAACCTCACCGTGAATGATACCGCCAACGATGACCATCAAATGGTCCATGTCCGATTGGACGGTAGCGATTTATCTGGCAAAAATATTCGCCCCACTGAGATGTCAACCAACGGTCATCTTTGGTGGGAAAGTCGGACATCGGAACTTTCTACTCTTGTTTCAATCGAACCGCTGTTTGAGACGTTCCTTGAAAACCGCCAACGCATCGAACCAACCAGTACGTTTGGGTGGGAGGTTGTCGTAGCAGATACGAATTCACTCTCCGACATCAGCGAAGTTCGAATTGAACTTGGTGGCGATGAATCACTCGGGATACGCTACAATGTGAACCTGAACACATGTGAGGCAATCGATGGCCGCATTCTCGTACAGAGTTCGTGTCAATCCACTGTTACGAACAGTACCCTCAAGATTGAATTTATCGGCCAAGCAGATTGGAGTTGGACCAATTCTGCACTGGAAGACGGTCTGCTCAGTGTTGTGATTCGCGATTATGACGGACTGAGCGTGAATGATCGAGATGCTATGTGGTCTCTTGAGCGACAGATGTCAATTGAACTACGGCATTTGGCAGACAGCGAAGGTTCGGTACAAGGTGATTTAGAAGCAGGGTGGACGATTATTTCCGGGGAAACCGTTTCGTTAAACGCCACGGTCCATCACTTGTTGAGTAACACCGCCTACGATGGACAAGTCTCGGTATTTTGGCGTGGAAAGGTACAAACTGAGCGATTCAACGGTGGAGCAACCGTCGATGTCGTCAATGGCACTTTAGAAACGGAACTCTCCGCCCCAAGTGGTGCGGGATTATGGCATGAAACCACACTTGAGATTTGGGACCCATACAATTCAGTATTGCTCTACTCGATGGACCTGCCCAACATGTTCATCGATGCAAGTGCTCCGAGGATTTTACCATCAACGCTGACGACAGGCATCTCCCGATACCACTTAGACCATGTTGAAATCGGTGTTAATATCGATGAAACCAGTGGCTGGTCGTCGAACTTAACCCTGAATTGCCAAATCCAGTCTCTTGATTTCAAGTGGCCAGTCCTCACTCTCAGCCGAGAACCTTCTACGGTGTTCGATGGTAAAACCATGTTCAGTTTCATCTATGATTTCTCAGATCAAGGAGACCCGTCAACGCTCTCCACACAAGCCAGTATCGCGTGTTGGGCAGAGGGAAGTGACGATGCGGGTTGGGCTCTTACAGCATCACAAGGCAACTCCCCTACCAATCCATGGCTGACATCGACGCTGAACAACGTCGGCCCTGATATTTCGATTGACGCAGTGAATTTTGAGGGGAGTTTCGAACCTGATTCGACGCTTCGAATGTCTATACGGGTGATGAGTTCGGGAGAGCAAATCGAGCAGCCTTTCAACATCACCATCAGCATTGTTCAAGGCGAAGACAAGACCATCGCCGCTCGTGAATCGATTCCTGAAATCTCGGCAAACAGTGCACTGAACGTTCGAAGTTCGTTAACCGTCCCACAGGGAAGTTGGACACTCTTGGTTGAAGTTGATGCAGAGGGAGAACTTTGGGAACTCGACGAAGTCAACAATGTTTGGAGCGAAAATTACTCGGCAAGCCAAGATGAGTTTTCTTCAACTACCGTAATCGTTGCAGGAGGTGGTGGATTCTTGCTTGCTACTGGAGGAATTATGTTCATGCTGAAGAAACGTCAACAATCACCAATCAGTGAACCATCGACGCCCTTGACCGGACCACAGAAACGAAGTTCACCAAAGAAGAAACCAACCGGCCTCAAGGGGCCTCCACCGAAGAAAGCAGATGCTGCATTACCAACCAGTGTGCCACAGTCATCTGAGCTTCATACACCTTTGATGAACCAGCCAATTGGCACGACAGTTCGAGATTATTCCAAACTACCAGGTGGTGGTGAGTACCACTACGTCGGTCCAACAACCTACTATGTCGGAGACGGGTGCGGCCATTGGATGTTAAACGAAGATCAATCCTTCACACGCATAGACCCAGCGTCAATGGCTTAAGTTCTTCAACAATCAGGGAGTGTCACACACTATGGCGAGCGACGATTTTGAAGATATTCGGCGCGTGCTCGCAATCTGTTTCCGTAGTGGTCAGCCGATGGATTCGCTTGACTTGGAGCGGATTCTCTCCTTTGACATGGAGTGGATGAGTCCTGATGAGGCTGAGACTGCTGTTCAAGCCCTGATTGGAAAAGGATGGCTCATCGGAGAGGAAGGGGCCTTGACGCCAGCCGTATCTCTTGCAGGTGCAACTTCTCCCCTCGGGTGGTCACCACGCCCATCACGGCTTCTGCACCCAGTTGCACCAAGTACGGATGTTGACAAAAACGAACCATATTCAGAAAACAAATCCCTTCCGCTACCGAATCAGCATCCATCAACGGTTGCATCATCAAAAATCAAAGTGAGCAACCCGCTGGACCCACGTGGAAAGTTAACCCAACGATTAGCCAAGTTCATCGCCAAAGCAGCACAAATTCCCATCGAGGAAGTCGAACGAAGAGCAGTCAGAAAACAGCAAGCCCTCGGTTTTGCAACGGCGTGGATGGGACTTGCACTCGTGGCACGTGAACAGGACCTCGAGATGAGTGATATTGCCGCAGCACTGTCACCGCGCTAATCTTCATCGGTAATGCGCACTGCACTTGGACGAACCACTGCCTCTTGGTTGCGTGCAGTTAATTCAACAAGCACTGGAAGTAACAGCAGAGCAAGAAGTAGCGAAAAGAAGACCGTCACCGCAGTAATTAAACCGAAATCTTGGATGACTGGCATTGGAGAAAACAGCAGAACCATGAAACCGAAGGCGGTCGTTAACGCACTGATCACCAAAGCAACTCCCGTGGTGGAAAGAGCTGCGCGAAGAGCGTCCCAGTGGCTGTCTTGCCGCTTAAGTTCAACTTCGATACGACGCCACATGTGAATGGAATAGTCAATTCCAATTCCAAGCGTCAACGCCGTCACCATGACTGTGAGCACGTTCCACTTCAATCCTAAAGCAGCCATTGAACCCGCCACCCATAGTGATGCCAGAGCGACGGGGAGCAGTACAACGACTGCGGGAATGAAGCGACGGGTGAGGATGAGCAGCACTAAACACGATACGGCCAATGAAATCGCCGTGGATTTGACTTGCGATGCATTCAGACCGTCAAGAACGGTTTGCAAGATGACAAGATCACCGGTCACGTACAGCTGCGCATGACCTGCAAGACTGCTGCGAAGCGTTCCAGACGATGACTCACTTCCGAGTTGTTCTTCGATATTGCTGATGACTTTCTCAGCCTCGGATGAAGTCGATGCTTCGACTCGGATTTCATTGCGCAGGTACTGTATTTCACCGCCAGTCAGGGAGACTGTCTGCTCAATGCGCTCAGCCCAAGTCTCGCCTGTGAGTGCGTCAGCGACCGTTTCGTTGGAAGAAAGTGCTGAGAATGCGCTCCCCAAATCACATTCTAAACTGTCGTTTTCTACATAAACGCCTCCTGCATAGACTTCGAGGTTGTGCGTCACTCCGAAGGAATTATCGCGCAAAATCGCATCCCGGAGCACCACATACGGACCTTCATACGACGGTGACGGAGGGTTCACGTCGGTACCTACGACGCCGTGATTGGTCTCCAAGTCCACATGAAGACCCCTCAGTTCGTCCAACAGGGTACTGTCGCCTGGAACAGTGGACTGGCCATCCAAGGGTTCGAAGAGAATGTACACGAGTTTCCACCCAGCACTGTCGTAACTGGTGGCAATATCATCACGAACTTCCATGATTTCCATATCTGGGTCAACGAAGTCAGCAAGGTCAAAATCAGTTTCCAGCGACAAAGCTCCAAAGATGGATACACCTGAGATGAGAATCGCCATCAAGATGACACCCACTTGCTGTTTCTGCTGTACTGCGACAATAGAATTCACGAACGCCGGCATTCGAATCGGATTGGAGGTCTGGACTGCAGTTGAGCGATTGCCAACAACGTGAAGGGCTCCAACAATCACTGTGGAGCAGATGAAAGCACAAACGACGCCAAAGGCCAATGCTGAGCCGAATGTAGCAATTGGAGGAAGCGGTGAAATAAGGTTCGCTAAAAAGGCTGAAACGGTGGTTATGACGGCAAGCGACAACGGTACAGAAAGTCGGGAACATGAACGAATCCATGCTTCGGAGGGGTCTGGATGTTGTTTGCGGATGGCGGCAAAAGCCCGTTGAAGATGAATCGCGTAGTCGATGCCCAGACCTAAGACCAAAGGTGCTACAGCGACTTCAAGGGCAGTGAATTGGATTCCTAGAACGCTCAAAGAACCGTACGTCCATATCAGTGCGGAAGACAGTCCAATCAGTGGGAACAAAACGCCGTGAATGGATCGAAACGCTATTGCCAGTAACAAGACAACCACTGCTAAAGCCAAAACAATCAGCAGGGCCAGATTATCAAACGTGCCTTCGTCGATATCGAAGGACATCAAATCAAGTGATGCAACACCGTAACTGAGGTTTGAAGAGGAAGAAAGTACAGCGAACTGGTCCCGAAGTTGGTCTTGGATGATTTTGCGTTCACCAGCATCCATATTTGGGTCGATTTCCAGAACCCAGAGCGTCGAAGATGCTCGAGGTGCTCCGTCTCCAGTTCCGTCACTCAGATATGTACAACTGGCATCGATGTTCAAATCCGTATGCAACAGTGCTGAAGAAGCGTACCGTGCAGCGGAGAGAAGCTGGTCATCGGAGGTCAAGCTGCATTTTTCTTCATCCTCGAAGATTAAATCGATGATTTGTCCCCACGATTCCATTGACTGAAGTGAAGCCCCATCGCCTTCTTCATCCAAGCCCAGCTGGACAATGCCGGGAGCCGTAGTCCACACTTTGACGGCGTCTTGACGTTTCGAAGACTCATTTTTCATGACCAATAAGTGTTCATTCATCGCATGAATATTTTCTATAGAAAGGATATTAGAACCGTCATCAGCCTCAACATGAACGAACATCGGTCTGGACTCATTTGGAAAATAATCATGAATCCGTTCGTGAGCATCACTCGACTCTGAATCCGGCGCAAAATCGGATAAGTCCGTGTTGAATGTAGGTGGTGAAGATGCGAGTTGGAATCCTAAAGTCGCCGTGAACAAGAAGGCAACTACGAGGATTACAGGTGACAATTTCTTGAAAGTACCAGACCACAGGGCCATTCGCTCCTCCAACGAATCGGCATCCATCGGTCTTGCGAAGTCAAGGCACTAAAAAAGAAAGGGGGTAGAAATGATTTGCGAAGAGAGGTTATCAGACTCGATTCACGGCGTCACTCGATTCTTCTTTTTTGTTGAAGGTCATTGAAGGAGGAGAAGGTTCAAAACAAGGAGGTAGGTGCCAAGAACGATTGCAATGCCTGTAAAAGTCCTCCTCAACGAAAAAAATGAACTTCGATTGCGAATCATTGGCGAGAGTCACACCGCCCTCCAGATGCTCCGAGAACGCTTAAACAGCAGCAAAAGCGTGGAATATGCAAACTATTTCCCGGGACACCCTGAGCTTGACGATCCAGAATTTTACATCCGAACCACCGGAAAGAAATCTACTGAGAAAGTGCTGAAAGAACTTGTAACAGGCCTCGGTAAAGAATTCGCTAGCATCAACCTCTGAAAGGGGTGTTGATGTGACTGCATGGACTGACTCGTTGTCAGAAGCCATTGGATTGGATGGCTACGCTACAAAATCCAGTGGAATTGGCGGAGTACTCAAAGCGAGGGTCGCCGACTTTCGGGTCGAGGAAATCGCCACCCAAATTCACTTCGACCAGCGAGGTCGTTTCACCGTTGCTCGAGTCATGCTGACCAATTGGGAAACCAATCGCTTCTGCAATACGCTATCAAAAGCGCTTTCAATTCCTCGAAACCGAATCTTCTTTGCAGGTACCAAAGACAAGCGAGCAGTGACCCAGCAATTGTTCGTCATTGACGCACCCCAAGCCAAGGTTGCAGCAGTTAGTATCCCTGATGTGGAAATTGAGGTTCTTGGAAGAACCCACCAAAAAATTGGTTTTGGTAATCACCGAGGAAATCGTTTCACCATCGTAGCACGCGGATGCACACACCCTGACGGAACACCGATGAGTGCAGAAGACGCACTCGCCGAAGTTGAGCGCATACGTGTTCAAATGGCTGAAAAACTCGGAGACAACACGTTCCCTAACTGGATTGGACCTCAGCGCTTTGGTGCTGGTCGACCGGTGACTGCAGAAGTAGGGAAACACGTCGTAGCTGATGATTGGGAGTCAGCCGTGATGACCTACATTGCTATGGAAGGTGTCAATGAAAATCAAGAAGTCGCTACCTTCAGAAAACATGTCCGCGAGAACGGACCAACTCAAGAAGGTGTAGAACTCGCCCCACGCTGGCTTGGCTTTGAGCGGAAAATGGTCGAACACTTGTTGCATCGACCTGACGACTTCGTTGGAGCTTTTCGTAAACTCCCTGGAAATCTGCAACTCATGACAGTTCACGCACTTCAATCCGTTGTGTTCAACAAATCCCTGCATGCTCGGCTCGAGGCAGACCATCCCATCAGCACTCCGATCGCAGGAGACATGGTCGGACGAATTGACGAAAAGGGACAATTGGATGCATCGAGTTGCGTCTTCGTTGAAGAACGTACACTTCCTCGAATATCCCGGAATTGCCAAATGGGCCGCCTCGCGCCGACCGGACCTCTCCCCGGCAGTGATATTCAAACCTGTCAAGGTGAAAGCGGTGTAATCGAACGGGGAGTGATTGATTCTATGGGACTTGAAGGGACCGATTGGCAAGTTGAAGCAATTCCACGGCTTTCCACTCGGGGTACTCGACGTGCACTAATCACGGGCTTTAACGAGTTGAGCGTCGATTCCGTCTCGATTGCGAACGACGAATCAATGGGTGAACGGTGGAAAGCAGGGCCCGGAGAAAACAGCCGTTGGCATCCGGAAGGCGCTTGCATTCGTTTCAGGTTCACACTTGCTTCGGGGAGTTACGCAACAACCCTCCTTCGAGAGTTTATGCAGTGTCCATTGAATCAGCTTTGATTTCAAAGAAGACCCATTGAGAGAACTTCAAGTTCGCCTACGCCGTGAATGGATGCGATTTGTTCTTCCAGAGCATCTGCTAATCCTTCACCATCATCCATGACAACATGGATTTGAACGAATTGGAGACCGAAAGCGAGAGGCTTGACTTCAACCGATTGAATATTGTAGACATCGTTGCTGAGGGTCTTGACCGTTTCAGCAATAGCGTCAGCGTCAATATTGTCGACATCTGAATCTGGATTGAGTTTGTATGTCATTGCTACCATGCCCATCCAAATCACCTCAGGGTCCTTCGTACTTGCAACTCGGGCAGATGTAGAGAACACCTTGATTTCGGCATCGTGGGCTGCGGCCAATGGAATCGCTGCAGGCTGGGCAGGGGAAGGAAGTGGAACCGGTTTCCGCTAGTGGAACGCCGGAGGATGTGCAGTTAGTCGCTCTATCAGTCATCATAATCCCTCAGGAACAATCGGCCCATGACCTCACCTTCTTTATGGTTGTGTGCGCAATTGCCTCTTTTGTATCCGATAGTCACGAATCATTTGAGTGAAAATTCAGCCGCAGTACCACGATTTCGTTCAATCTAGCAATCTAAAACCCGCAATGTGCCATTTCGACCCGTGCTCACGACAAGTTGGCCGTCTCTTTGTCGACACCAACCGGATTCGATTCGTATCACATCGCCCACTTTCACTTGTCCAATTTGTTTATCCCACAAAACAATTCCAACCAGTCCAGTTTCATCTCGACCACATGCTGCTGCAACTGGACCGACGTAGGTGTCTGAACGGATCATTCGACGCGGATAGATTCGTAAAAGAACCAATTCTAATCGACGAACTGGACGATTCACTCGCAAATTCTCTACCGTTTGGCGACGGTGGATTTTGTTGATACTGCTAAGGCGGCGTGGGGTTTTTTTACGAACCATGGGTGGAACGTTGCGCATCAATGCTCTTCAATCTATTCACCCTTTTTCTTTCGAACACTGAACGACGAGGTGACGATATCAGGTGCTTCTGCAATGTCGTCACCGCTGAGTTTGAGATTCAACGCCTTTTCGTAATCTTCACGGACTGCCAATTTTCGAGCCTTCCAAGGCATGAAGTTTCTGCAAATAAGATAGACTTCAGACGATGAATTACGCGATGCATGCGGAGAAAATCGTCTGACATCGGAAAAGAACGGTTTCACTGCACTGATTAACTCTTCAACACCCACGCCCTGGAACATTTTGGAAGTGAACGAACCACCCTTGCAAAGCAGCGGCAGAGAGAAATCAAAAACGTCCGCAACCAAGGTCATTGCTACGGCTTGGTCCATGTCCCATTTCCCAGTGATGTTTGGAGATATATCCGAAACAACAGCGTTCAACGGGCGGCCTTGAAGTTCGTGCAGAACACGCTCTTGCGTGTGAGGTTCGGTGATGTCACCGACAAGGAGAATACTTCCCTCTACTGGCTGGCAAGCCTCAAGGTCAACACCGATGACCCAGCCCTCTTTCCCTACCAACTCCGTAGCAACCTGCGCCCAGCCACCTGGATGGCAACCGACATCGAGGATGATGTCGCCTTGGCGAATCAATCCGAACCTTTCTTGAATTTGTTTCAACTTGAAGGCAGACCGTGCACGGTATCCACTGGCTTTGGCTTGGCGTCGCCAAGAATCACGTTTGTGATTTTCAATCCAGTGGTCTGCCATACAGGTGTCCTCAAATCCATTCTGCCTGCCCCCAGTTGAAGAAACCTCGGATGGAATCATTGGTTGAACAAAGGGATAAGTGGTGCGCACTCGTGGGAGAAACATGGACCGGGCCACTCGACTCTCAAGCAAGATGCTTGGGAGCATACTCACCGTGGCCATTCTTGCCACGATACCGAGTGTTGGTGTGGTTCATGCAACGGTTCTTGACTCGTCTTCGTCGCTTGACCAACCCGTTCAAACCGAACCATTCGGCCGCAGCCTTTTGATCGAAGAAATCACTGCCACGTGGTGCCCCACATGCGCGGAATTGGACCCTTACCTCATGGGTGTTGCCGATTCCCACGGGTCTCGCATCGCAATGGTAGCATACCATCCCTCAGATGGAGTGGATGCCTTTCAACCTCCAGCAAGCCAGCACCGCATCGATAGACTGGGTATGATGCACCCAGACATTGGAAGCACCCCGACGTTTCTCGTTGAGGGAATGAATCCTCGTATCGGTTCTGAATCATGGGTCGATGTTCAGCGAGATATCCTTGACATTGAAATACAGCGTCAATCGACAACGACTCTGCAGTTTGAAGTCGTTCGCAGCGGTTCTTCAATTCTCGCCAAAGTCGTTTCGTTCAACAGTCCAGAAACGAATCTTTCAGACACGCAATTGACCTTTTTAGTGGCCGAACATGACAAGGAGCTGCCGTCAGGTTCGCTGAACCCCGGTGGCGGAACTCGCGACAGGGTCGTTGTTGCAACCGCAGAATGCAGTCTTGCTAATTCAACCATTACAAAGGAACTTGGCCTCCGTTCTGCGAACGTCAGCTCGTCGTGCCAGGACGGTTTCGAAATTGAATTCGACGCTATCGAAGAGTTCAGCCTCATCTTGGTGCATGAGTACACGGTTGAAGCAATTGAAGCAGGGCATCGACTCGGCACCCTTGGAGCAGTAGAGTTTGCATACCGTCCAAGGAATGTTGATTCATCAGGTTCAGCAGGATACCTTATCCTACCCCTCATGATTGCAGCGGGTATCGTTGCAATTCTCCCCCCAAAGAAAAAAAGTAAGGATTAAACGACTGCTAAGTGGAAGGTAATTTCCACATAATGGAAGCACAGCGAAGCACATAGGCGTAGGATTCATAACCTACTGTGAGAATGTATTACCATGGCAAAAACATGGGAAGATGTCGAGTGGGGGAGTTCCACCGACAAAAAAGAATGGGTTGTTGAATACACTGTCGAAGAAGGTGGTACAATCACACTTCACCTCACGATACTCAGTGGTGAAGACCGCGACGAAATTGAGAAAGGTCTGCTCAAGGAATTACGGAGCGTGTATATTGATGGAAATCCAATCGAGGTCACGGTTCACCGTATGGAAGTAATTCACGAATCCAGTGAATCACAACCGTTTGATGGGATGTTCAGTCCTTAGATAATTTTGGGCCGATAGTGGACTTCGATGGTTTCACCGTTCAAGATTAGATACTCGTCGAAGGAATTCACTCGATTGTCTTCGGTAGCGACTTCCCCTGACTGATAGACGTACATAGCCATCTCGTGGGTTGAGTTCGTGCGATAGTCAAAAATCCCAGTTTCGTTAAAATGGACGCCCCAAATGTCGAAAAAGACTCCAAGTGGGACATCTCCTGCTTCGTTAAGCTCAATGTGTAAGCGACCCGAAGTATCGTGGGTGTGAACCGCATGCATGTTGTTTTCACTTCCATAGCATACTTCTGTTTGAATCCCGATGTTTGATTCCACCGTTTGTTGAACACCGTCAACGTGAATCTCGAGAGTAACGTGGTCGTGGCGGGCGAGCCCGTCGTGATCGAGGCATTCTGTCGAAAGCGGGTCGGGGTCATCTGCTGTTGAAGCCAAGTTGACCGGTGGCTGGACTTCATCGTTCACCGAAGACGATGGCGACGCTTCACCCGATTCAAACATACCTGCATCATAGGCGAGAAGGGCGACGAGAAGGGCGACAGAAAGACCTGTGAAAATGGTCCAAAAACGCGTCTCGTTCGTCATTCAAGCACCTTTTTTTTCTGGCTTTTCGTTCCACTCAGGAGTTTCGCTCATCCGCATCAGCCGAAAGAATCCAACCAGTGCAGCGATGTTTGCAACGTGAGCAGTTGTACAATACTGACATATTTTCTCAATTTTGTACTCATATGAGATGAGTAAGAGAATCACAGGAATTCCAAGCACGGTCACCAGCGTACCCATTTTCAAGTAATTCGAAACCCACAATTCGTTAGGTTCGGCAGAAGTTGTCAGCGTGAAGTACAGCAACAGTGCAAACACCATCATACCAATACCACCCCAAGGAAGTCCAAACACTGGGTCGGTGTTGTACATCGAATTCCCAATGACGTCATCGCAGGAAAAAACCGAGGTAGACGAGCAATAGTTCCCGCCTTCGCTAACTTTGGAGGAAATCCAGAGTGTTTGTACCGACACGGCAAAACCGGAGAGAGTAATTAGTTTCAGGCCACCGAACAGTCGTCCTCGCTCGGTTGCTAGAGAGGGGAATGTTCCTACCAGCGGACCTGTGAGCGCTTTCGAGAAGGGTAAAACGAGCAAGAAACCAACAACTGTGGGGATGACATACAACATCAATTGAAGATTTGGATCCATTTCAAGCACCCTCGAAATTTTCTTTTGCACAGAATGCTAAAATCGCATCACGTGGCTCTTCACCTGGATGTTCTGAGGAACTCCATGCAATAATGCCATCGGGTTGGATGAGGTAATAACTTGGAGTCCCACCAACGTTCCATTCTTTCATGTTGTCTTGGTCGAGGTCGTCAATGTATGGGAACGAATGAGCGTCGCCGGGTCGTGATTCACAAGCACTACCTGCACACTTCTGTCCTGAATTTGGTGTTTTATCTCGGAATGCAACGATCTCATCGCGGCTGGATTCATGCCCCTCGATGGACAATTCAGTCGCAGAAGCGACGAAATTAACAAGCGCTCCGTCCCAAGCATTTTCTCTGCTGCTAAAATCTTCAGAATTTGCCGACATTTCCGAAGCCGATTGGACACAGTAGGGACAATCCGTATCCATAAACTCCAGCAACATCCAAACACCAGTTACGTCGGAAGAATCCCAGTTGTAGTCCCAGTATGAATCAAGGTCAAATTCAGTCCAACCGCCTCCGTCGTACATTTTGCCCTCCAATGCCGGAGCACGCTCACCTTCATCGGTTCCTGTGGCAATAGGATTGGTGGTCGAGGCGATGATAATAATGCCGATAAAAACCAGGCTCATTACCTGTATAGCACTCGATGTTCGTATGTCTGCTTCTTCACCATGTGTTGTCTTCATTTGTTCATCTCCTGTTTGAAACCAATTTCTTGAATAAGTGCCCGGGCTGTATGACGAATCGCGTCTTCGCTGTTGAAGCGGACATCAAACCCTGTCGAGAGCATTTTATCAATACCAAGCATTGCTTTGGGAATATCGCCAGCCCATCCTCTATCGCCACCAGTATATTCAATGGACGCATCCTTACATTGAGTTTCTTCGACGACAATTTCTGCGATTCTACGGACTGAAGCAGTATCGTGTGACCCCAAATTATACAGATTCAACGGGTCATTGGATTGTTCCATCACGTGCAAAATGCCATCGACGCAATCTTCGACTTCCATGTAGGACTTTTCTTGAAGACCGTTTCCAAGAACTTCAAGTCTTGACGGGTCGGCTTTAAGCTTGTGAATGAAATCAAAAATTACTCCATGGGTGCCGCGCGTCCCGATGATGTTGGCGAACCTGAAGATCCATGCTTGGAGTCCGAAGGTACCGACCCAACTGCTGATCAAACCTTCACCGGCTTGTTTACTGGCCCCGTAAAGAGATATTGGCATACACGGCCCGTGATTTTCAGGCGTTGGCAGAGGTGCATTCTCGCCATATACGACCGAAGATGAAGCGAAAGCAATCCGTTTGACGTCGCATCGTCGCATTGCTTCAACGATGTTGTAGGTTGCAATTGTACCCTGATTAAGGTCGGTATCCGTGATTTTGGTGCCGAGGCGGATATCTGGGTTTGCAGCGAGATGGAAGACGCAGTCAATCCCGTGCATAGAGGAAAGAACGCTTTCGAAATCAGTGACGTCACCTTGAACGTGGGTAACTTTTCCGTTATCGATGTGCGCTTGAATGAATTCGAGTTGACCGCTTGAGAGGTTGTCAAATGCAACAACCGAGTCACCACGCGCAACCAAACGGTCAATCAGATGAGAACCGATGAAGCCCGCACCACCCGTCACCATGACTCGCATGGTCTTAACACTGAACACCTATCTAAGAGTCTTTGTGAAATTTGGGTTGGTTTCTCCAACGATTTCTTTGATAACGGTTGATGTATTGTTCGAAGGTTGTGCCGGCAATCCAAGCCGGCTGGAGTTGAAAGAAATGCCAAAAACAAACGAAAAAACGATGCCTGAAAACCAAGATGAAACATCAACCCTATTGGTGGGTTATGTCCGAAAAAGCAATGCTGGGGGAGCTGTGAAAATCTCCATTAACACCGATGCTTTTTCCGACTGCTCAACCTATGTGACCAGCGATGGACAATCCTATGTCCCACTGGTTATTTCGGTTAACGCCCTCAACAAAGTCTTGAACGGTGAGCGTGCAGTTACCACTGTCTCGCAACTCCTCGATTGAGGCGGATTGTGATTCTCGCTATCACGACGGTTCAGCACCGTTGTGTCCATGCACTGCATGTCGCCGGCGACTCAGAGGTTTCGACCTCTGGGGAGCCTTTTTCTTACAATCCGCTCTATATCTTACCGACTTGACTATATTACTAAATACGATTGGGAAGACGAAATATTGGGTGGCGATGTGAGTTTGGATGCTGACTCGAAGAAACGATTCATCGTTGCCGGCATGCCCATGTACAACGAAGAGGAGACAATTGGAACCGTTGTAACCACTGCACTTCGCTATGTTGATGCCGTAATATGTATCGACGATGGTTCATCTGATTCAGGTGCGCGAATAGCCGAAGCATGCGGTGCAACAGTCTACCGTCACAGAGTCAATCGAGGATACGGTGGGGCACTCCAAACTCTGTTCATCAAGGCGCAAGAACTCAACGTTGATGCGCTGGTCGTTCTGGACAGCGACGGACAGCACAAGGCCGACGATATTCCACTGCTCCTTGAACCGATAATGAACGATGAAGCTGACTTTGTCATTGGTTCTCGATTCGTCGATGGAGGAGGAGGAACAGACATGCCCGCTTACCGTCGCCTCGGAATCAAGGTCATCACCGCAGCAAGCAATCTTTCCAGCGATTTGGGAATCAAGGACACCCAATCGGGCTTCCGCGCTTTTTCTCGTCGCGCACTGGACCGCCTCCGATTTGACTCAGAGGGCATGGAACTCTCTCTTGAAATGCTGGAAGATGCCCGTGAGAAGCAACTCAGAATTCAAGAAGTTCCAACTATGATTCGTTACGATGTACCCAAAGGTTCCAACTTCACAGCAGTATCTCATGGATTCACGGTCCTCACGTGGGCAATGCTCTCACTATCGCAAAAGAAGCCACTGCTGGTGCTGGGTCTTCCCGGATTCGGGCTCTTGGCAACAGGTGCAGCGATGGGATTGAACACGGCACAAGGCGTAACGACGCAAATTGACAGCTTTATTGGACCGGGATTATCAGCGATTTGGATCGGTGTCCTCGGCCTTTCACTGATGGCAACCGGCTTGGTTCTGCAGAGTGCGAGAGGATTTTTGCGGCACCTGTTGGTTCGTGAATTTGGTTTGGATTGAAAGCCTTTATTCCACTACCAGCAAAGAGCATCATTGAAGAGCCACCTCTACAACGCAGTGTCATGGAGAAGGAGGTGGGCGGCAACAAATTGCTCGCCACTGTTTCCTCCTATCAGCAACGTGCGAAAATTGGGACCATGCGTCGAGTCGAATCGATGTACGGCAGTATCCTTGCATCACCAGCCACCGTCGTCATATTGCTCGTAGTCATTGCAGCCTTTTTTGCACAGCAGGGTCTTGCTTTCCAAGACCAAATTGACGATGATGTAGAAATTTTTCTTCCAGATGGTGCTCCGTCAACTGAATTGCTGAAAGAGGTCCGTACCGAATGGTCAACGGACATTGCCATCATCTATGTTCAAACTGGTAATGCATACAACACGTTTGACACAACGAACATCACCGATGAATCCTTCCTCAAAGAAATCAGTTGGGTTGAAGGCGATGACGATAACGCCAACGGCGCAGGATCAACGGGTAGAGGCATCGACTACAGCAAGGATGACCACGGCAGGGATGACGGTGTCTTGTGGATTATTTCCCCAGCCCAAGTCATCAAAGAAATCAATTCGGCTGATGGACGATTCAACAACTCACTGTGCGTTCATGGCATCAACACCCGGATACCGTTGGCAATCAATTGTGAACTCCCAGGTGGAGGCGCATACGCCATTCCTGACCAAGAGCGGATTGACCAAATCATCGAAGAATCTGGGGGTGGTTTTGACAGCCTTATCAAAGACACGAATCCTGACCAAGACTTAACCGTCGATCGAGACGGAGACGGTGATAAAACGAACGACATAGGTGATGGGATCTGGGACACTACCGCTATCGTCATCGGAATGCATCACGACCCTACTGAAGCTGGATATGCTGATTTCAGCGAACTGTTGAATCATTTCCAAGCAGTCATTGATGACCGAGACAGCGGGATGCAAGAAGGTAACATGACCGTAACAGGGTTAACCAAAGTACTCGAAGACATCTCGGACGCAATTTACGAAGATTTGATGAAAATTTTACCGTGGTCGGTACTCATCACCATTTGTGTTATCACGCTTCTTCATCGTTCATTGAAGGTGGTCGTCATTACCGGTGCACCAATCATGATGGCGCTATCGGTTACTTTTGGAACATCCGTCCTGCTCGACATCACGCTTACGCCAATGATCGTGGCGACATTTCCCATTCTCATCGGCTTAGGGGTCGATTATGCTCTCCACATGGTCAACCGAATTGAGGAAGTGCGGCGAAAAGAAATCGACAAAGCACACGACGAGAACGAACGTCGCCGACGGCAAGGTAAACCGCCGTTAGAAGTTCCAGATCTTTGGGATATTGACTTCTACCGTGAATGCGTTATGGAAATGACCCGCTCAACTGGCGTAGCAGTCTTCCTCTCAGCCATGACGACGGTCATCGGCTTTTCTGTACTCATCGCTCCACAAATTGTCAGCGTAGCACCGATTCGTTCTGTCGGCGTCACCCTGTGTATAGGCATCTCCTCGACGCTGCTTTTCAGCATCATTTTAGTGCCTACATTGGCATGGATGATGCGTTTTAACAAACGTACCAACCCATCGATGTGGAAGAACATCGGTACATGGCCAGTCAAGGCATTCCCGGTATTCGTTGTCACAGCCCTCATTTTAACAGGAATGGGTTTGCTGTACATTGATGAAATGAATGAGCCAATTACCGGTACTTCCGAGGCCCCCGACGGTATTGATTCACTGAACACTCTAGCGCAGTATTCCAATCAGTTCAGCGGTGGCCAGACCTCGCTGTTCATCTATGATGCTTCAGAAAGGACTTCACAAGCCCAAGAGAACAAGACGCAGAACATCCGAGACCTCCCCGTATTGGACGCCATTGATGCACTCGAAATTCAAATCGACCAAGTCGATGAAACAAACACCACCAGCATCATCACCTTCTTACGAACGATTCCTGCGACAATCACCCTCACTGAGGGCGTGACGCTGTATGAGGGAAGCTTGTGGGACTTACTTCACGACCCGTGTTGGGAAAGCAATGACCCAATCGAGTGCAATGCATGGATTGGCTTGGAGCTGACTGGTCCTGATGGTCGAAAAGGGCTGCGAAAGGACATGGTGAATGCGGTATTTGACACTCTGTCTGAGGAAGTCAAATCGATGCTATTGAATGAAGATGGTACGAAGGCAATCGTGTATGTCACACAGCCCTACATGAATCTCAACGTCGCTGGTGAATTACGAGACGAAATCGATTACATCCTTGAAAACGAGCCACCTGTCGATGCAAAGACAAGTGCATCGTTGCTCACTGGTGGCCTACCAGTGTCATTGGACATCAACGACGGAATACATGATGCACAAAGCCTGACGACCATTGTGACGATGATCGTACTCACCATAATTCTCTCCATCGTTTTCCGTTCGCCTCGTCTGGGTATTTACACGATGATTCCGGTTGCAGTTGTCATTCTTTGGCAACCTCTGTTAATGCGAAGTGGTGATGTCAACGTCAATATTTTTACAGCGATGATTGGAACAATTGTATTCGGAATTGGCGTTGACGATGCGATTCACGTCATGCATCGAATCCAAGAAGAAGGGGAAACGCCGACAGGCATTGCCAATTCTATAGAAGAGACTGGACAGACTATATGGGAGACGACTTTAACCACTGTATCGGGTATTTCTGCTGGGTTCATTGCTGCATTCCCTGGGCTTGAAAATTTCTTCATGATTATGTGCTTACTGATCTTATTTGCTTTCTTAACCAGTGCCTTCCTCTTGCCCGCTGTCATCACCACTGAGCACTGGACTCGAGGAAAAATTCTGGGTGATGAAAGTTGGCTGGATTACGGTGAAGGGATTGCTTTAGCCTCGCCCATATCAATGAAGCCATTGGACGCAGTACTCGATGATTAGTGGAGGGAGTAGGGAGTAAGCCCCTTTCTGTTACCTTTCGGCGACCGCATTCAACTTAGCATCCTACCTGCCCCTCGACGTGCCGTGTCAACGGGGCTGTTTGGACTTGCTCCGACGGGGTTGCTCGTCTCATCGACCACAAGGCAACCTCTGTTTTTCAACATCATTGTACACACCTTGTATCGTTCGTTTCTGCAGCATTGACCTGACCATTTCTGTTCACTCGCTTCTGCTAGCCGTCTGCACTATGGAGAGGGGACTTTCCTCAGAGTCGAACTCTGTCAGCGGCCCTCCTACTCCCTCCACGCTGGGCTGAACATCAATGCTTCAAAGCCTTCGGAAAGCAGATGACGCTCACTGGTAGGGATTTTCACGGTTCGAATCGGCCTGTGACGTTGCTGAATACGGCGAATTCGGTTGACTGACTGGAGCGGCTGATGGGGTTGCGGGAACTGGGGTAGCGGATGCTTGTGGTTGGGAAAGCGTTGGAGATTTCTGTGGTTGCGGCACCTTAAGGGCGTACACGACCAAGCCGATCATGGAGCCGGAGAGGATGAAGATGATCACCAAAAGACCCGGACTCACGCCTGCAAGGCTGCCCATCACACCATCTGCCTCAGCTTCATCAACATACAGCGTATCTGTTTGGGCCTGAGGCCCGTTGGCAATTTGGAATTCAATCCACATTGTACCGCCACGGTCAGGAATCCAATCTTTCGTGAACAAATGGGTCGAACCTGCTTCAATATCGATGCTTCGAGCATCGATGCGGGTTCTCGCACCGTTACTTTCAACCAAATCGACATACATTTGCAGACTGCCGTTCGCCAATCCTGAATTCAAAATTAATAGATTCAACGAGACTAGATCTCCTGCCACGATATTACTGTTCGGTTTCATGTCGGGTTCAGAAAAGGAATACACGGCAACGCGTTGTTCAAGGGCCCACACTGAAAGTGGTGCGTCAATGTCGTTGAATGTTGGATTCACGGGATGGCCTGCCATATCCGATCCGGTGACCCAAATTCGAAGTTCGAGAGACTCATCTCGCATATCTTCATCAATCAATGATTCAAGGTCGAGTGAAGTCGAGCACAGGATTTCAGCACCAAAGTCTCGCCCTCCGATGAGTGTGAGACTTTGATTGCCGCTTAGGAGAGTGGGGCTGTTCACTCCGAAACCTTCGGAATGTATCGACCATTGAAGTCGCAGTGAATCAGCATCAAGACGATTCAATTCCTTCAACAGCACTTCGACATTGATGTTTGACCAATCGGTTTCGTCAATCGTAACACCGTTACTAGGGGATGCTACACCGACCACTTCGGGTTCTTGGTCGTCAACAATGAACCACGCCGAAGGTGAAGAAGGAGTTCGATCAATGGCCCCGTTTGGAGGATTCTCTAGAGAGGTGAAGAGACCATAGGAACCGGAGGCAAACGGTACGGTGACGAAGGCGCTAAAAGTTCCTTGAGAAGTCTCTGTAAATGCTTCATTGCCTCCGATTCCGAAAGCGAGTTCAATCGGTTGCAAAATATCATGCCCTGAACGGAACCATTTCAGTTGCCCTGTAATAGAAACTTCATCACGGGGTTGGACCCAACTTCCAATTGAATCGATGTCCTGTCCACCTATCGAATAGGAAAGGGAGGAGCGGTCGACTTCGAGTTCACCGGAAAAACGCCAGTCCAAGTCAGGAACCTGCAAGGTGTTGGATTGACCCTGTAAATCTCGTACAATCACACTGGGGATTCGAACCAAACTCACGTCTGGATCAAAACCCCATTCGAGGGTGAAATTCACCTTGAACGTCCCTTCAGAGGAAAATAAGCCGTCATCATGTGCTGGAAGAAGTTCGCATGATTCAACGGTCAGATAAATCTCGAGACTGACGCACTGTTGGAAAGTCGAATTCCACGTAATCAGCACGGGTTCTATTTGATTTCCGCCCAAGTCCAGTTCAATGGATTGTATATCGGTGATTCCGTTTAGGTCCCACAGGGGCAGTTCTAGCGTGTTCAACTCACCTGGGTGAAGCCAATCTGAATCGCTCAAGCCCCAACTTGCTGGAGCCGACCCAAGCCGAGGTGCGCCGTCGGAATTGATTTGAACATTGAACAAGGGCGTTTCAAAAGAACCGTTCGACAGCATCACATTCCCTGCGGAATCTGCAACTTCCAACCAACCGCTGAAATACGAACCGCTGAAAGCATTTGACGTATCGATATCCAATCGATAATTCGATTGAACATGGGACAAATCTGCGGGAAGATGAAGCCCGACAGTCTGAACCTCATCGAGTTGCATCGCACCGTCCGTGTTCGTATCGTCAGTCCAAGAATGCCATACATGAGCCAGAGCGTGCGACGGTAAAACTGGGCGGTCAGCGATAAGGAAATCAATCGAGGTTTGGGGTGCTCCTTCGACGTGATCAAAGGCCTCAACACTCATCCCGAGGAGTTCAGGATCAACGGTATCAAAGCCGAAATCAAGTGTTGGAAGGACTTCATAGACAATGGATTGACCGTTCAATGCCGAAAGTGTAATTTCAACCGTTGTCGACTCGCTGTTCACCGGGGTTTTCCAAGGGAACGTGACTTTACCATCGTGAAGAATCGATGATGATTGAAGTTCAGTACCGTCCACAATAAACCGAACTAAAGTAGAGCCAGAACGTGGTTTCAAATCAGTTGGAAGTCCCTCGAATCCAAGTTGTACTTCGACATGGACGTCTTCTCCAGGGTTGAGGAATGCAGCGTTGTGTTGGGTTCGAACACCGTTTTCACTAACAACCGACCAGTCTTTGAGCGCCACATCGTTTTCGACACCCTTCGATGAACCCAAACCAAAGTTCGTACTCACGGGAAGCATGGGGCCTTGAAGCGAAATCAAATTCACGGAAACGGTCAACGATTCTTCATCGTTCCACTGTTCTGTGAACTTGAATCGGTGATCGAGTTGAAGGAACTCTCCGCTGCCTACCATCTTAATTTGTCCGTCTGCACCGTTGTGCGACCAAATCATTGGCGTCCCTTGATTGGTGCAACCGCTGACCGATGAGCCGCTGACTGGGAGCGAAACAATTTGGCAGCTGGTACGGGAAAATGATGACTGTCCTTGGAGGTTCAAAACTACCGACCAGCCGTTTGATTTGGCATGGGATTCAGCATCGGTCACGTCGAGATTAGAAAAATCAAAAACGCTGCTCACTTCAATCCAGTCAGTCGATGGAGTAAACGTGTCTGTCACGTTCGATACAGTAATTGAAACCGGCTCAATCGAACTTTGTGAAGAAAGTTGAACTAGTGTTAATCGAACTGCTCCTGAGGAAGACATCCGAATTGGGAGCGGTATTTCTTTGGAGCCACCAACGGCAATGTACGAATGAAGTGCATCATTGAGTGCAACGACAACCGCATCTGTTGCGTCAAATTCCAACGCTACCGAAGCATCGTATGGAGCGAATAAACCACCTACCATCACGTCAGTTGTCGCAGTGGATGAGCCCACTTGAAGAACAACTTCAACCATTGGAATTCCGTCTGGCCCGTGACTAGCAGTCGATTGGGAAAGGGCACTGTTCAGGGATGCAAGTTCGGTCGCACTCAGTTGTACCATGTGCAAATCCATGATATTCGGTAGTGAACTGCTCATGAAATCTTGTCCGTTTATCGACATTGAGATGAAAGGAGAGGTTAGGAGTGTCTGTGGTGAAGCAATACCAAACTCCAGTACGTCAACACCTGCAATTGGAAGGTACATGCTGTATGTCGCGTAGCTGGAAGGTGTTGTGCCACGCGTTTGCCACAGTGAATTGTCTGTGAATCTGTCTTGAATTCCCAAACGTCCAACTCCATCGCCTTCCATCGACCAATCACTCACCCCGTCCATGCCAACATCGATTCGCAAACCGTCGCTGATGCTGGAACGGAGCAGTTCAACGTCAAAGGTATCCAAACCCCAACTTCCACCCGTATTCACAACTCGGAACTGAACCGAAAAGGACGGTGAATCAAGCCAAAACTTCCCCGGTAAAACATCAGTCCATGTTGTGCCTGCATCAAGCGTGTACTGAATTTTACCGTTTCCAGTCAATGTCGAATTGGATGCAATCCCTCCAAAACCACTCCGAAGATTAAACATCGGAGACACGAGCGTACCGGAACCTGAAACTTGCTCTCCAGACCATGAGACACCCTGCAAATCCCAACCGGCAGACGACGGGTCTTCTCCAAATTGTTCGATCACAACACCGTCAAAATGAATCCCGTGAATCACCGGGGCACCTCCAGATTGAGTTTTCATGTGAATGTGCATTTTGGCTGAAGGATATGCTTCCCAATCGATAACACCCAGATCGATGGCCTTCTCAGTCGAATGCTCGAACCCAGGAATCGGTGAATTTGTAGAGGCATCAAGTAGTCTCCACTCCATGATAGACCCTGAGGGAACAACAGCATCGAGGTACATGTACCCGTAGTTTTTCATTTCTCCCTGTCCTAAAAGCGAAGGACTGAAGGGTGCGGATGTCCAATTTCCTTCTCCGGAGGACACACCGGTACCGGTGGGCATCACAGAAACATCATCGATATTCCAACCGTCGTATGTGACCGAACCGTCCGTTGTACCGATTCCGAATCGAACTTGGAATGAAGGGTTGTTCGCAACGTAGTTGGTAATGCTAATGGTTTGGGCGAAGAAAGACGAATCAGAGGTAGCTACAGAAGAATAGACGTTGGTCCAGGACCCTGACGAAGATTTTACTGCAACATAGGCATGATCATAATAATCACTTTCAACTCCGAGGCGCTTCATGAACGACAACTCCCATGCACCTGAGCATGAACTGCAGTCCATGACCGGTGATGTAGCCCAGATTGTAGAACTCATGGAGTTTGGATAATTGCCGTTGTAGGTGTAAATCGCTTTGGTGCCACTGAAAACGCCGTTTGTCGGTCCCAACACAGAATCGTATCCCCAGAGCCATGCGGGAGATCCAAGTGTCCATCCGTGATTCGCTGATTCGAAGTCCCACTCCCATCCCTGCGGTAAAATCGACAAGGATGAACCGTTGACGTCAACACCATCGTACATTGTACTGGACGAAAAATCACTAGAATCAGTGAATGAAAAGCCTGTCGCAGATGCTAAGACTGCGGGTTCAAGGTTGAGGTCCAATGAACGAATAGCCTCACCATCAGGTACACTCAGTTTCGTGTTTGTGTTCGCTCCATCTGGAAACGAACCGATGGAAAGGAGATTCGTTTGGCCGATTACAGTCGGGGCTTCAGAGGGCGATACAGCAGTTGTAAATTCATCCGATGTGATGGGTTCGTAACCTTGCATCAACAGCGAAAGGAGGAAGAGTGTGACTACCGCAAAACATCGCGATGACATTGACGACCGCAACCCCATATAGTCATACAGTTCATGATAGGTCAAAAGTCTTCGGTCATCGATTTTTGTCATCCTTCAACAAAAGAATATCTCGAACGACACAATGCTCATGTGCTGCGTTCGATGAACATTCATCATGAGCGATGTTGAACTGTTGAAAAAAGAAGCAGGTATCGCTGCGTGTGCTTTTGTCACGAGCGGCATGAAAGTCGGGCTTGGAACCGGCTCTACCGTCAAGTACACCGTGATTGAACTTGGAAGGATGATTGCAGAAGAAGGACTCGAAATCGTTGGTGTTCCAACCTCGCTTGCAACCGAACAACTCGCAACCGAAGTTGGTATTCCGCTCGTGGAATTATCCGATGTCAGCGGCCTGGATGTAGTCATCGATGGAGCGGATGAATACGATTCTGATTTCCAGTTGATTAAAGGAGGTGGAGCAGCATTGCTGCGTGAAAAAATTGTCGCACAAGAATCGAGAGCAATGGTTGTTGTCGCTGACGACCGAAAACGAGTTGATTCCCTTGGAGCATTCCCCTTGCCGATTGAAATCACACCATTCGCCTATCAATCCACTATCCGCGCACTGGGGCGAATACTCGATTGCCGTGTAAACTGCCGAATGGCCGGTGACCACCCCGTTTTCACCGACAACGGTAACATGATTGCGGATGCGCACTGTGGACCAACACTCACTCAACCTGCTGAAATTGAGCATGCGATACTTGGAATTGCAGGTGTAGTCCAAGTTGGATTATTCATCGACATGTGCGACGCAGTCGTGCTTGCTGGCCAAAATGGTGTAGAAACTCATCTGAACCCAAATGGCCGTTTAATCTGAACGCAACGCGGTCAATGATTAAATATGGGCGGACGAAGGCAAGGTCGGGCCTGTAGCTTAGTCAGGTAGAGCGATGGACTCTTAATCCATCGG